>Ga0172370_10000286_pt1 | contig 78296 bp, 60 predicted proteins | sample LakKiv5m_FD_114538 | JGI IMG/M metagenome (GOLD analysis project Ga0172370, IMG submission 114538) | Freshwater microbial communities from Kabuno Bay, South-Kivu, Congo - kab_022012_11.5m | ecosystem: Environmental > Aquatic > Freshwater > Lake | place: Democratic Republic of the Congo... | reverse complement strand
TTAGTGCTGCTGATAACTTTGCCATCCTGAGATCCATTATAGACACTGCCCTGAAAAATGGTCAAAATGTTTTACAAGCCTTGACCGTAATCGCGGATTATTAATAATACTGATTAGTTACATATTTTGTAATTTTGCGCCATGTAATTTACATTTAAATGAATAGAACTGATGGAAGTTCAAGCTATAAAACTAAGATTTGGAATAATTGGGAATGCACCGGGTTTGAACCGCGCAATCGATATTGCTAAACAAGTGGCGCCGACAGATCTTACCGTATTAATTACAGGAGAAAGCGGAACTGGAAAAGAGGTTTTTCCTCAAATTATCCACCAGCTAAGTGCGCGTAAACATGGACCTTACATTGCCGTGAATTGTGGTGCGATTCCTGAAGGGACCATCGATTCAGAATTATTTGGGCACGAAAAGGGTTCGTTTACCGGTGCTCATGAAGCCCGCAAAGGCTATTTTGAGGTAGTGAATGGTGGAACCATTTTTTTGGATGAGGTTGCCGAACTTCCGCTTTCAACGCAAGTCAGGCTGCTCCGGGTACTCGAATCAGGTGAATTTATGAAAGTAGGCTCATCAAAGGTTATCAAAACCGATGTACGTATTATTGCGGCTTCAAACGTCCTTATCCCCGATGCCATCGATAAAGGGAAATTCAGGCAGGATTTGTATTACCGTTTAAACACTGTTCCGATCATCATCCCACCCTTACGAAACCGGAGGGATGATATTTTTCTGCTTTTCAGGAAATTCGCATCCGATTTTGCTGAAAAATATCGTATGCCACCAATACTGCTCGATGATAATGCAATTGAACTGCTTACCGATTACCGCTGGGATGGCAACATCCGACAACTGAAAAACATTACCGAGCAGATTTCGATCATCGAAGAAAACCGTCAGATAGCACGTGAAACCTTGCTGAAATATCTCCCGCAGGCCAATGTTCCGAAATTGCCAATCTTGTACAATAAAGAGGAGATTGGTAAGGATATGAGTGAACGCGACATTTTGTACAAAGTACTGTTCGACATGCGCAAGGACATTAACGAGCTAAAGGACAGTGTAAACGAAATTCTCGAAAATGAAGAAACCGGCAAAATCAGGGAGCGGAAACCTCAACTAATAAAAAAAATGTATCACGACATCAGTGATATTAAAAACATTATTGACAATGCCGAAATTCAATCCGAATATGAGGCTGTAACCGAGGATAACTTCCAGGATACTGAGGTTTTAGAGGAATCACTGTCGATCCAAAAAAAAGAGATGGACCTTATTCAAAAAGCACTCGACAGGCATTCGGGAAAGCGAAAACTGGCAGCCCACGATTTAGGGATTTCAGAACGGACATTGTATCGGAAAATTAAGGAGTACAATATTGATTAAAATGGCAGACAGATTCATGAAGAAATCAACAGTAACGGCATTTATGCTGATGTTTTTTATGTGCTCCTGCAGCGTAAACTATTCCTTTACCGGAGCTGTAGTTAATCAAAAGGCAAAAACTATTCAAATTGCCTATTTTCAAAATAACGCTCCTTTGGTTAATCCAACATTGAGTCAACAGTTTACCGATGCACTACGCGATAAATTCCAGTCGCAAACCAACCTGATAATCGTTAATCAGGGTGGGGATATGTCGATCGAAGGCCAGATTATCGATTACAACACCCGCCCCACGGCTATTCAAAGTGGCGATGTTGCAGCATTGAACCGGCTAACGATCTCAGTAAAGGTGACATTTATCAACAAAGTTGATGAAACGCAAAGTTTTATCGATCAGACATTTACCCGTTACGAAGATTATCCGAGTTCTGAGGATTTGAACACTGTGCAGGAAACACTTGTTAAAACAATAAATGATTATCTGATTGAAGATATATTTAACAAAGCGGTAGTAAACTGGTAGGAATTTTATTCCTGATCATACTGTTTTATAAACGTTCTGGAAAGTTTAAGTTGATGTGCGGAAGAAGGGGGATTAAAAATACTCATCTGATAAAACCAAATTTTAAACATGGCTCTGATAAAAAGTGTAAACGGATTTACTCCACAGTTTGGCGAGCGGTGTTTCCTGGCCGAAAATGCTACCATTGTCGGTGATGTGATATTCGGCAACGATTGCAGTGTCTGGTTCAGCGCAGTAGTCAGGGGTGATGTGCATTATATTCGCATTGGCAACAATGTAAATGTGCAGGATGGGGCTATCATACATTGTACCTACAAAAAAGCACCTGTTAATATCGGAAATTTTGTAACTATTGCCCATGGAGCAATCATTCATGGTTGTACCATTCACGATAATGTGCTCATTGGCATGGGAGCGATTGTTATGGACCATGCTGTTATCGAAAGCAATTCGATAATTGCTGCCGGTGCGCTGGTTCCCAAAGATACGGTAGTAAAATCCGGTTCGGTTTATGCTGGTGTTCCTGCCAAAAAGATTAAAGATATCGACAGCCATTTAATGGAAGGTGAAATTCAAAGGATTGCCAAAAGTTATTCGATGTATGCCGGCTGGTACGAAAAGTAGCAATTGATCTAAGTTTGAGTGGTGTTAACACTTTTAAATTAGTGTTTTATGCATCGAATATTATGCAAATGTTAATTGTTAATAAAAAAACAATAAAACAAAACGATAGATGTTTATGGAAATGAATTGATTTTTATAAAGAAAGGATAATTAATATGAGAAAAGTACGATTAGGACTAATGGGATTCGGTGAAATAAACCGTCACCTGTACAGGCTTTGTCTCGAAGACGATAAAATTGAAGTTGTTGCAATCAGCGACATCGGCCGCCCTGAAATCCTGGTTTATCTGTTAGAATCAGAAACCAAAAGAAGTAAGAAAAATTTAAACATCAGACTCGAAGGAAATTTCCTCGTTTCCGACAACGGAAAAGCAAGAATGTTAAAAGTGGGTAACCCATCCGATGTGCCATGGGACGCATTTAATGTTGATATTGTTGTTGATGGTACGGGAAAATATCGCACTCGAAAAGAAATGGAGGGCCACCTGCAGTCTGGAGCAAAACGTGTAATATTAAATACGTTGCCCACCGACGAAATCGACCGTATTATCATCAGAGGTGTAAATGAAGCAACCATGAAGAAATCCGACAGGCTTATTTCGGCAGGTTCTTCAACTACAAACGCAACTGCTATCATGCTAAAAATTCTCGACGAGGCTTTTGGTGTTGAATACGCGATGCTGACTACGGTGCATTCGTACACTGCCGACCAACCTTTACGCGACACGGCCGGGACAGATTTCAGAAGAAGCCGTTCGGCAGCTGAAAATATCATTCCCAACGAAACTCCAACACCAAAATGGCTTCAGATTATTATGCCTGAATTCAAAGGCCGTGTTGAAGGTACTGCCTTGAATGTTCCTATTCCGGCAGGATCAATGCTTGACCTGACTGCTGTACTGCGTGACAAGGAGACAGCCGTCGATGAGGTGAATACTGCTATCGAAAAAGCCGCCTCAAAGATCCCCGGAATACTCGAAGTCACTAATGACCCAATAGTTTCGGTTGATGTTGTCGGGAATCGCCATTCGGTAATTTACGATAAACTGGCTACAATGAAATCGAAAGGCAGAATGTTGAAAATCCTCACCTGGTATCATAGCACTTTGGCTATGGCCGTGAATATCAAGGAAGTAATTCTGGCTTATCAAAAACTTAACGAAGAAGGAGGTGTAAAATGAGAGTAGCAATTAATGGCTTTGGCCGGATTGGAAGATCGGTTTTCAGGATATTAAACGACCGCGACGATATTGATGTAATCGCTATTAACGATTTGTTTGATGATAAGGTTTTGGCTTACCTGTTAAAATACGACACAGTAATGAAAGGTTTTGGTCAGGATATCTTTCTTGATGGTGAATATTTGATTACTCCAAAAGAAAGGGTAAAAATGCTTACCATCAAGGATATGAAGGATTATCCCTGGAAAAGTCTCGAAATTGATGTGGTAATCGAAGCTACCGGCGTTTTTCGCGACAGAGCTAAACTTCAGCCACATCTCGATGCAGGGGCGAAAAGGGTTATTCTTACAGTTCCTGCTAAAGATGAAATTGATGCGACTATCGTTATGGGTGTTAACGACGATAAATTGCGCCCCGAACATCGGATCGTATCCAATGCAAGTTGTACCACCAACTGCCTGGCTCCAATGGCTAAGGTATTAAATGATGCTTTTGGCATTGTTGAAGGGTTAATGACGACAACCCATGCCTATACCAACGATCAGCGTCTTGCCGACGTGCCGCATAAAGATTATCGTAGGGGTAGGGCTGCTGCCGAAAATATAATTCCAACCACCACAGGAGCTGCAAAAGCTGTAGGTCAGGTTATCCCAGAACTCAAAGGAAAACTCGATGGTATGGCTTCGCGCGTTCCGGTGCCGGACGGATCGGTTGTTGACCTGGTGGTGGAAGTTGGAAAAGATGTATCAGTTGCCGATGTAAATGCAGCCGTCAGACTTGCTGCAAAAACGCCTGGAATGAAAAACATACTTTATTATTCTGACGAAAAGATAGTTTCGTCTGATATCGTTGGAAATTCTTATTCCTCCATATATGATGCAGAATACACCAAAGTATTGGGAAAACGTTTCGTAAAAACCCTCAACTGGTACGACAACGAATGGGGATATTCAAACCGTGTTGTTGATCTTATCACCAAATTTGGTGAATTTGATAAGTAAACCTGACAGGTTTTAAATAATAATTTGAGGAGAATGGCTCGTGCTGTTCTCCTTTTTTTATCCAGTCGGTTTAAACAGCAGAAAATCAACCATAACCACGGTCGATTTAGTTTAGATAGTTCAGAATAAATTTTTTATTTGAAAACTTCGCAGCATTTTAGTGAGCCGATTAACTTTGCGTTCTAAAACTTTGAAATATGAAAAAATTACTCATTGCAATTATCATATCGATTATTGTTGGTGGTGCTAGTGCACAGGTATCACAACCCATGGTTCAGCAGACATACTGGCCAGTGGTTTTTGACGCCTACTGGCAGGTTGTACAAGTGCCGCTGGCTCCTTCTTATTACAGAGATTTTAAGCCTTTTCCGGATGGCCGGGCCGGTGGCAACATCCGCGATTATTTTGTTTCGGGAAAGCTTCAGATGGAAGGCAGGACAAGTAGTAACATAAGTCTGGCAAAACCTGATGAATACGTAAAAGAAGGCATGTTTACCTGGTATTTTGAAAACGGAGTTGTCTCAATCATTTCATTTTTCCGTAATAATCAGTTAGATGGATTCCGGTCGGTATTTTATGAGGACGGTACAATAAATGAAGAATCATTTTATAAAGCTGGCAAGCTGGACGGTGATTATAAATCTTATTATAAAAACGGTAAACTCTGGTTTAATGCAAAGTATATTAATGGAATGCTCGTCGATAATTTTGTTGAGGAGTACTCCGAAAGCGGTGAACGGGCTACAGTTTATGTCGAAAATTTTGTAACCGCCTCCAATAATTATAACTGGCAACTGGGTGACTTCGATACCTATAGCGCCAAGATTGAACCATCAACGGGATTAAAAATGACCGATTCTGATAATGAACGAATGGGATTTCATGTTGTGAAGCCATCGATATTATCAGGGACCCCATTTTCTTTCGGATGCAGGGTGTCGTCGCAATCGGGATTAAAAGGTGCCAATTATGGTTTAACCTTCGATTTTATTGACTGGGATAATTACAAGTATTATTTGATTTCGGATAATGGGAATTTTTCAGTTGGCCAATTCAGCAATGGCAATAAATCATTCATTGTTTCCCTTACAACCACCGAAGCAGTTTCCAAACTCAAAAGTTTAGGAGAATATATTTACGACAATGTCAACAATCTCGAAATCGAAAACCAGGATGGTAAAACAACATTCAAGGTCAACCAAAAAATTGTTTATAGCAGCCCACAGGTATTGTTTACAGGAAAGGGAATGCTGGGGCTTTATATCGAATCGGGAAATAAGTCAGTAACCTTTAACCAATTTATTATTAAATCAAAATAGCTTTCTGTCCGGTGATTATTCGGCAGCGAGCCGATTTTAGTGAAATTAAACTGAGCATAAAAACCAAAATAAAATGATAGGTACCAGAATTTTTAACTACAGGATAATCCGTCTGATTGGTGAAGGTGGTATGGCTAAAGTTTATGAAGCCATACACGAGAAATTCGAAAACCGGCGAGTGGCAATTAAAATTCTCGATCCGGTCCTTACAGCAAATGCTGATATCAGACATCGCTTTGAGAATGAAGCCAAAATAATGGCCTCCCTCGATCACCCAAACATCGTAAAGGTGATGGATTATACTGATGAATCTGACAGGTTAGCCATCGTAATGGAATACCTTGAAGGTTACACTTTGAGTGATTATGTGAAAAAATTCGGATCCTTATCCCCGAAAACGGTTGGAAAATTAATGGTTAGTATCCTGCATGCATTTCAATATGCACACGAACATGGTATTATCCACCGCGATGTGAAGCCATCGAATATTTTGCTGGATGATCAGCTGAATCCAAAAATCATGGATTTTGGCATTGCCAAATTGCTCACTGATAATAGTGTCACACGCACCGGCACTCAGATGGGGACTCCAACCTACATGAGTCCCGAACAGGTTCGCGATGTGAAGGATATCGACAAACGCAGCGACATTTATTCGCTGGGTGTTACTTTATTTTTCATGCTTACAGGTGCGGCTCCATATAATTCAACAACCCTGTCAACTTTTGATATTTACAATAAAATTGTACACGAGCCACTCCCTCCTTTAACATCACATATTCAGTTCAACGAAATTATTACAAAAGCAACTGCAAAAAACCCTGACGACCGTTACAGTTCATGTAAAGCGATGGCAGATGCATTCGGAATAAATACAAATGAATCTAAATCACCAACTGAACCAACTGATGATGAAAAAACCCTGATTTCGACGGATGAAATCGTAATTCCCGATAAAAAAAAGGCGTTTGTAAAGGCAAAACAAGTCAGACCGGAAGTAAAGCCCGATCCCGAAGTTCAACAAAAAAAGGTCAAAGCTGAAGTCATAGGCAGTGAGGGAAGTCGGCCAAGGATTTCCAGAAAGCAGATTGTGATTGGTGCCGCAACAGTCCTGATAATAATTGCAGCTTTTGCTTCTTATAAGATGGGGGTTTTGGGAAATTCCAGCAGACTAAGCAATTCGGTTGACTCGGTTTCTTATGCTCTCGGTGTAATTGAAGGGCATTACCTTGCGGAACGATTCGATACGATAAACCTGCCTGCCCTGGAAAGAGGGATTATGGAAGCATCCCGTTACAGTACCGGTGAAATGGCTGACCAGAAAGCAATGTTTAAATATTCACGCAATAACCTAAAAAATAATCAGTACGATGAAAACGAATGTGCTGATGTTTTTAGAAATTATGGCTCATGTCTTTTCATAATGACCAGCCAGGACATGGTTTTCGATTTAAAGAACAAACTTTTTAATGATGGGATCAAGCATGTTATTAAAGGGCAACCTCTGAAAATTAGTTTTGATGATGCGATTGCCTTTTCGAATTCATTCCCGGGGAGCAAATCAAAATTAGCTTCTGTCGGAAATATTGCTGAAGAAAAAGCCTATTTTAAAACGCTGAAAAGCAATTCAAACATCAATAAAGCTTCTAATGGTGTTTTTTATGAGGTAATCAGGGATGGAAGCGGATCAATGCCAATGGCAAAAAGCAATGTCTTGCTAAAGTACAACATCAAAAATCTTCGGGGGGATGTGCTTAAAAATGATGATGGAAGCTATTTTTACGTGAGTTACCTGATGCCAGGCTGGCAGGAAGTTGTCCAAAAAATGAAAGCTGGATCCCTTTACAGGATTTACATTCCTTCAAACTTAGCATACGGTCCACTCGGTATAGCCGGAACAATAACACCCTACCAGGCTTTGATTTGCGAGGTGGAGATGGTAAGTCTTTTTTAGGAAGTAAACGGTTTGATCCGCTTGTGGCGAGGTGGTTCATTAATTAATGTCATTGATTTTATCCGGAATTTAAGCCATAAGTTTCTGGTATAATTACTTATCTGAAAATGGTAACAGAACCAGTAATCGTTCGTTTGGACAAACCATTAAGCCTGATTTCGTAAACTTCGCAAACATAAAAATATGCACCCGGGCTGCAGGGAGCATTGTTATTCATGTTTCTACCATTCCAGTTAATATCGGGATCACTGGTTTCAAAAACAATCCTTCCCCACCGGTTAAAAATTTTAAGCTGGATATGATCAACTGAAGTGTAGGGAAAAGGGATAAACCTGTCATTGAAACCGTCCTCATTCGGTGTAAAAACATTAGGAAGCCGGTAAAGTGAACAACTGTCGGTATTTACACAAACCTTATTGCTGTATTCACTTCGGTTGCCAATGGAATCGATGGCCATTACGGCATAACATCCTGCAATAGTCGAAAGGTTCGAATGTATGTACTGGGTTTGATTTGGATCTGGAACCGAATCAATAACAACCAGGTCTTCGAATTCCAGGGCTGAATAAAAAATCAGGTATTTGCAAATATCTGCCGGGCAGTTTATAGGATTGATCCAGTTTAAAGTGTTTTCCGAACGGTCGCAATTAGTGCTTATACTTAATACCGGCGGGCATGGTGGTACGTTGTCGACCGGAATTGCGGAGCTAATTTGTGATAGGTTGATGATGGGATCAACCAAGCCGGATGCGGTGTATTTACCAATGCTTTTTATAAAATATGTGTAGGAACGACCGTTCATTAAGCTGCTGTCTTTATAGAAAGGCATCACACTGTATCCGATCGAATCGAACAAACTGGTTTCAGCATTCAGCCGATAAATGTTGTAATATTGATTATTCCAGGGTACCTCAACGTTCCACGAAAGAATTATGGAATTATCCGAAGGTTCAGCATGAAGGAACATCGATTTTGCAGTCTGCGTCGATCCTACGTAAAGGCGATTATTAATTGGTAAACTATAAAGTTCAATTTTATAGGAATAAGCCAGTGAGGCACTGTTGACGCCGGCATTCAGATACAATGTATCATCAATGCTATTAGTCGAATCTATTTTAATGAAATCTGACGGTGCATCACTGCTTGCTCGCCAGACCAGGTATTTATAAGGTGAAGGGTAAAGGATTGTGTCCAGATCAGTTGGTTTCGACCAGGCGATATAAATTTCGCCATCATTCAAATCGGTTTTCATTACCGAAACATTGGTAATGATTGGAACATCCATTTTCAAAGACGCACATACCTCCTCTGAGGCAATGCTCTTACCACCATCCGCAAAAGTTGCTATCACAATGTAACAGTAATCCACACCATGTATCAATCCAGTTCCACCGGAATCATCGATAAAGGTTGTGTCGTTTATTCCTTCAATGGCCACAATTTTTTCATAACCGGTATAAGCCGGAACCCCTGTTTCGCATGCTCCGGGGATGAATCCGAAAAATCCGTTTCGCCTGTAAATTTCGTAACCAATCGTTTTCTGGCAAATGGCTTTATTCCAGCTTAAATGAATTGCGTTTCCTACAGGTGAGGCATTCAGGTTTGCCGGTGCTGGGCTTATTACTTTAATATTGACGGTTTTTATGTCGGAAAGCTGTGGGAAATTTAATGTGTCTTTGGCATAAAAAACCATCTGGTAAGGTTGCACCTGAACATGGGAACAAACTGTATTCCAGCTGAAAACAGAACCGACACTTCCTTGTCCGTTAACCGATGGAAAAGTCGCAGGGCTGTCGTCGAGAATAAGTGGCCCGCCAACTGCATACAAGTTTAATTCGTCGTTATCGGGATCAGTAGCCGAAACTTCAAAAACCAGCGTTGATCCTGCTACCACACAAGTATCGTTCAGTTGGTTGATAATCGGGGGATTATTGTTGCACGCGATGATTGTGATCTGCATGTCGCGGGTTACATAGCCAATTTTTGCCCCGTTTCGCCATTCTTCAACCAAAAAGGCAATGTTGTATTCGCCCTGCAAAATAGGTTTATCCCAAAGTATGGTGCCGCTAACCGGATCAATTATAAAAGTCGAATTAACCGTGGTATCCACGAGGTTCGGTAAAACATATCCCGGAATTGGCAATCCGAATGCACCGCGGCAATCGACAAGTTTATAGGAAATGCTGTCACCATCACTGTCGTATGCTCCTGGATTATGCATGTAAAGTGTGTTTACACAACCATTATCGATGGGGGCATTTAAAAGTTCGACCGAATTATTGGGTCCTAAAAAAGGATTAATGACAAGTTGGGTTTGGATAAAGAAAGGCACATTTACCGAGTTCGGAATATTTAAAACCCCATAATTCCTGTTGGGATCTTCCAAAGTAACGGTGTATGTTCCTTGCCCCGGATAAATATGAACAGCACCGGCATACACATTTCGGCTGATGTTATTGGGATAATTGATTTTCTGTGTTCTCGGAATCGTACTTGAAGTGCCATCGCCCCAGCTTAAAGTAAGTTCCGGGCGATCAGCCGGACTTGGTGTGTAAGTATAAGTTACTATGGTAAACTCATATTTCAGTTCCGAAATAGCCTTGTATGTAATTTCTCCGGCACGCTGATGCGTGGCATAAATCCGGGAAATGAAACATAGAATTAAAACAACAAAAAACAGAATTTTCCTCATCAGATAATCACACTTTTCAGCTCCAAAAGTAGTTAAAATACTATGATCAGTTTAATCCTGACGGCTGATATTATTCCCTTAACGTGAAGGATAATGAATTTGATACACACAGGGTAAAATTGCAATGCGATTTATAATTACTTTTGCTTTGTATAGCAGCAAAGCTGAAAACCCATGTACACAAAGGAAGAACAGAAAGAAATCACCCGGCGTTACCGGAATTTATTAAAGGTTTGGAAAAACAGGTCAAACCCTGAAGAGGCAAAAATGGTAAGACAAGCATTTAATTTAGCTGTTGAAGCCCATATCGACATGCGTCGAAAATCAGGTGAGCCCTTTGTTTATCATCCCCTTGAAGTTGCCACCATTTGCGCAAACGACCTGAGATTAGATGCAACTTCAATTGTTTGCGCACTCATGCACGATGTTGTTGAAGATACGGATTATACCCTCGAAGATATCGAGCGCCTTTTTAATCCGCGTGTCGCCATGATCATCGGTGGACTGACAAAAATCAAGGAAATTTTCGATGATGGCACAAGGTCTATTCAGGCGGAATATTTTAAACGGATGATCCTGGCATTGGCTGAAGATATGCGTGTAATCCTTATTAAACTTGCCGACAGGCTTCACAATATGCGGACATTGGAACATATGTCACGTGAAGGACAATTGAAGATTGCATCCGAAACGCTTATCATGTATGCCCCGCTGGCTTATCGTATGGGTTTGTACAATATCAAAACCGAGCTGGAAGACATTTCTCTTAAATTTACCGAACCGGAAGTTTATAAGCACATCAGGGAACAACTCGAACAAACTTCCGTTGACAGGGATAGCTTTATCAACCGCTTTATTTATCCCATCAAAAATGTACTTTCAAAATATGAAATTCCTTACCTGATACATGTTCGTACCAAGTCGGTATTTTCGATCTGGCAAAAAATGCAAAAGAAAAACATTCCTTTTGAGGATGTTTATGACATTTTTGCAGTCAGGATAATTATTGATTCTGAAATCGAAAATGAAAAATTGGATTGCTGGAAAGTTTATTCCCTGATTACCGATATTTACAAACCCAAGCACGATCGTGTCCGCGACTGGATTTCGATCCCTAAAGCCACAGGCTACGAATCATTACATCTAACAGTAATGAGTAATGAAGGAAAGTGGGTCGAAATTCAAATCCGTACCAAAAGAATGCACGAAATTGCCGAATCGGGCTTTGCCGCGCATCATCAGTACAAAAACGCTCAGGACGAAGGAAAAGCAATTGAGGCCTGGTTAACACGTATTCGCGAACAATTTCAGAATCCCGACAACGATGCACTGAGTTTTCTGGACAATTTTAAACTGGATCTCTACTCTGAAGAAATTTACACCTTTACGCCAAAAGGGGAGATGAAAAAGCTGCCCGTGGGGGCAACAGCTTTGGATTTTGCCTATAATATCCACACCGAAATCGGCAGCCACAGCATCGGGGCTAAAGTGAACCTTACGCTGGTTCCCCTTAACCATGTTTTAAAAAGTGGGGATCAGGTTGAAATCATCACCTCAAAAATTCAAAAGCCTCAGAAGATATGGCTTGAATATGCCATCACTGCAAGGGCACAAAACTATATTACCGAAGCGCTTAAAGCAGAGAAGAAACTATTTTACAAAGAAGGGCGGGAGAAGCTTCAGGGATTTTTTAATGAAATTGGCATCGAATACAACAAGCATCATGTTAAACGATTTCAGGAGTTTAATAATATTTCAAGCACCATTGACCTCTATTATGAAATCGCAACCGGTAATGTCGGGCTGAAGGAGCTAAAGAACTGCTGTCATAAAATCGATAAAAATCCGTGGTTTAATGTTTTAATACCTTTTTCAAAACCCAAATCCCAGCTCACAAAAACATTAACCGAATCAATTACTGAGCGTATCAGAAATAAACCTGAAGAAATGCTTCTGGGCGAAAAAGTGGATATTGAATACCAGATTGCAGTTTGTTGCAACCCCATTCCAGGAGATGATGTCATTGGTTTAATTATGCCACAAAAGCCAATTATGGTGCACCGTTCAAATTGTAAGATCGCAATCGATCTCATGTCGAGTTTTGGTAAGCGGATTGTAAAAGCGAAATGGAACAAAAAGGAACAGATCTTGTTTTTGGCAGGTATTCAGTTTACAAGTATCGATAAAATTGGATTCATTTATCAGCTTACCGATATCATTTCGAACAAATACAAACTAAAAATCCGTTCCTTCCACCTCGACAGCTCCAACGAAGTATCTGTCGGTAAAATCATGCTTTATGTTCATGATACGCAAAATCTGAACGATTTAATCAGCAATTTGAAAAAAATCAGGGAGATTAAAAAAATTGGCCGAATGAATCCCGTTTAGACTCACCGATGTTTTTTTTCATGAATTAGCTGAGTTTTCGTTTAAAAAATCTATATTTGCCGCCAAATCTATTTTTATTTATACTAAATAACATTTGAATTAAAAATGTAATTATTTTTAGGCCAAATTTTGAAGAAATGAAAGAGAATCAGGACTCGTTAGACACTGTAAAGAAAATTTTTACGGAATATCTTGAAGGTAAAGGACATAGAAAAACCCCTGAAAGATACACTATTCTAAAGGAAATTTATGCCACCGAGGGACACTTCGACATTGAGTCGTTGTATATAAGAATGAAAAACAATAAGTACCGGGTGAGCAGGGCTACACTTTATAATACAATTGAACTGTTACTGGATTGTAACCTGGTAACCAAACATCAGTTTGGAAATAATTGTGCGCAGTTTGAAAGATCATTTAAATTCAGGCAGCATGATCACTTCATTTGTTTGGTAAACGGAGAAGTGTTGGAATTTTACGATCCACGGCTCAACGAAATTATGGAATATGTCGAAAAAGAACTAAAAGTTAAGATAACTCATCATTCGTTAACTTTTTATGGGGTTTGCGAAACCCATCAAAACGAGAAAAAAGGGAAATAACCGGTTTTGAACCTAACTAAATTACTGGTATTTAGTTTATTTCCAAATTTTATTATGCAAAGCTTTGGATGCAGCAATTCATTCCTTAGCTTTGCATGTTTATTTTTAGTAAATAAGTAAATCAGATAAAATGAAAGTAGATGTTATCCTGGGACTACAGTGGGGAGATGAAGGCAAAGGAAAAATAGTGGATGTTCTGTCCCCCCATTACGATATCATTGCAAGGTTTCAAGGAGGCCCAAACGCTGGTCATACCATTGAATTTGACGGGAAAAAATTCGTTCTTCATACGATTCCTTCAGGGATTTTTAATCCCCAAAAAATAAATGTTATCGGCAATGGTGTTATTATCGATCCATTTACATTTAGCCAGGAAATAGCTATGCTTAAGGCAGAAAATATTTACCCTGAAAGGAATCTGCATATCTCCAAGAAGGCTCATCTTATCCTGCCGTCACACCGACTTCTGGATGCGGTTTATGAAACCGATAAGGGTAAGGCAAAAATCGGATCTACCTTAAAAGGAATCGGGCCTACCTATACGGATAAAGTGGCACGTCTGGGTATTAGAGTTGGCGACATTGGAAAGTTTGATTTTCGGCAAAAATATGAGGAGCTCAAACAAATGCATTTTAAAATTATTAATTCGTTCCCTTTCGATTATCACCAAATCAAAATTGAAGGGATCAGCTTCGGCGAATATGAGGAAGCATGGTTTGAGGCCATCGAAATGATAAAAAGCTTTCAGCACATCGATAGTGAGAATTTTATTAATAAATGCCTCGAAGAAAATAAATCGGTCCTTGCTGAAGGAGCACAGGGGAGCCTTCTTGATATCGACTTTGGCTCGTACCCTTTTGTTACATCTTCCAGCACCGTTTGTGCCGGAGTATGTTCGGGACTTGGTATTGCTCCCTCCAAGATTGGCAAGGTCTTCGGTGTTTTTAAGGCCTATTGTACCAGGGTTGGAAGTGGTCCTTTCCCTACGGAACTTGACGATGAAGACGGGAAAAAAATGCGTGAAATTGGTAACGAATTTGGTTCGACTACCGGCCGGCCAAGGCGTTGCGGATGGCTTGATTTGACAGCATTAAAATATGCGGTAATGCTCAGCGGAGTTACTGATCTGGTGATGATGAAAGCTGATGTTTTAAATTGTTTTGAGGAATTAAAAGTGAGTACTCATTACCTTTTTAATGATAATATAATCGATTACATTCCTTTTGAGGATGACCGGCTAACACCGGTTTATCAGACTGTTAAAGGCTGGCATTGTGATTTCGGAGAAGTAATGGAACCGGTTAACTTTCCGGAAGAATTAAACGACTATCTTCGACTCATCGAATCAGAAACCGGTGTAAAAATTTCGGTTGTGTCGTTGGGGCCAGATCGGGAGTGTACTATATTTATGAATCAAAATTAACTGGAGGCAGACAGTGACTTTACTATCTGCCTGCTTCATTATTATTCCCGATTAGTTCACCTTTTTAAACACGATACTTCGCTGATTCTGACCTAACCAGGCATTTATCAAATCCCTGAAATCCGCATAATTGGCCATGCTAATTTGTCTGGAAGTGATATCAAGTTTTCTTGTAACGGTTATAGAGTTTGCTTTTGGAATAAATTCGATTTTGATGGAACCGGCTTTATTTTTCAAATTATTTTTTGATTTTAGATTTAAAAATTCATAGCCTTCAGGAATTTTTAGCATAAATTCATATTCTTCAACCAGTGGAAAAGGGATTTCCAAAGTTGAATTTCGCTCCGGATCAAGGTACCCAATATGCCAGCTTTCGAAACCATTCCTGGTTACAGGTAATTCCCATCTGTAATAACCCGAAAACTCCATAAATGGATCTTTCTTTTGGATCTTCATCGAAAGAACAGATTTCGCCTGATTGCTACTTGTCAATTTTATCGTTTGTACATCATTAGCTGAAAGACCACCATTAACAAGTTGTTTTGCATAGCTCTGGTCGTTTGCCATGGCAAGAAAAGGATTGGCAGCAAAATAGAGTTCCATATTCATTTCACCGGCAATAGTCGAAAGGCTGTCAACCGAAAACTCAGCCTTGACAGAAATTTGATTATCAGATTTCCCAATTTCCTTTGAATTAAATGAACGCTCCGGATCGAGCGGGACAAAAACCTCACCAACTGAGGAATATTCCAGACTTTGGTTATTCATTTGTGAAGCCGAAATATAAATATCGCCTTCATTTTTGGTGGTTGCCTGCACATAAACATGTTCAAAAATGAGCAGGTCGCCAACTTCTTTATCATAAAATTCCTTTGGTCCAGATAAAACCGGAAAAGCCAATATATCGGCTTCGTTTAGCAAAGCGCTCAATAAAATCGCTTTTTCAAGTTCGGTTCCGCCATTACTTTTCCAGACTTCTTCAGGCGTTCTTGATCTGAAAGCAACAACCTCGGCTGGCACATTATCGAATGCCATGTTTTTGACCACCTGCTCCTGTAACGCCATTAATGTGGCGATTTCACCTTTTTTTTCGGCTTTTATTTTATCTGCAAAAGTTTTCATTTCTTCCGTCATCGGGCTTTTAAAGGCATCTTGGTATGTGATCCAATGAACGATCTTTTCCATATTTTCTGCTGTCGAGAAGATCAGTCGTGGCGTGCCTTCATTGTAAGTGCCAATAAACGGTTCTTTTGGAGAAGCATCAATTCCGGAAAATTTCCAGGTAAAAATCTTCATGTTACCCTGGATCATAATTTCGGGTGCAGTGCGAAGATTGAACATTTTATATTTCAATTCGATATCAGCAGGAACTTTAACAATAATTTCCAAATCCTTTATTGGCGACGATTCTTCAATGATTTCATCACCCATCAAAGCAGGCATGAAATCTTTGTCGTTAGTGACGGTGTAATCAAGGAAAAGAGAAGCACCGATTTCGGTAGCCGTATGGGTCACCACCATTTCGCGGAGGTTATTGAAATACGACGAATGAGCTGCAAATCGTGGCAATACTTCATTAAATGCATTGCCCGGGGTTTCAATCTTTTTCCCGTTGGCCATTATGGTGTAGGAATCATTGATTTTTAGTTTTTGGAAGTCGGGATTGTAAACGATAAAGGTTTCACCATAAAGCCGGTTAAACGACAAAAAGCTTTGCAATTTCAGCTGTTTATAATAATGGAATTCAGTTGTCCCGTCCTGGTTGAGCGTGTATTCTTTGGTTACTTTTTCAAATACTGCATCTGCATTCTCATATTGGGCAATGACTGCCGATATTGAAAATATAAATGATATTATGAGTAAAATTGGCTTTTTCATTATTTTGACAGTTAAGTTTTAATAAATAACTTGCAGTTTTTTTATTTCACTATGACAAGTGGTTTTGATGCCATCTCTTTCTGATCATCGACTGCGGTTTTTACATCATTCCAGTCTTCGGGTTTATAAACCCTTTTATTAAGGATCACTGTCTGCTGCATCACGATATTATTCCCTTCGTGTTTAATTCCACCCTTATAGCTTGCTGCCATGACATAATTTTCGACATGGTAGTCCTGATTTATCTGGCGATAGCCCTCCGGAATCTTAATGGTTTCATAAAGCTCGACCAAACGGCTGCAACGGTCACGGAAGCCAAACTTCCGGTCATTTATACCCGTGTTGAAATTGAGATGGCCCATGTATCTTGCGAAGAGATTATTTGCAATCAGCGGAACGAAAATGATTTCATTTTCTCCAACAAAAGCATAATCAGGAATCCGGTACTTCATTTTGATATGGATTGGACCTGCAATGTAATCGATTGGGTTGTTGCCATAGTCCATTGAAATAATTTCGGCTTTTGGATTGATCTTTAAAAGTTCCGCCCTTAAACCTGCATCCCAATCATTTTTGTAGGCCCGCGTAAAAATTCCCCTGACGGCTGCATCAGATTGTCCTTCTGCTGTAACTGTAAATTCTCCTTCGAGTGATCCATCGGTTTTTAACTCCGAGGTTCCGCTGATCTTTAAATAATGGTTTTCGGGAGGAGATAAAGGTGTAATTCCCAGATCGGCTCCACCAGGAACTCCCATCAGGTAGTTTTGCTGCTGTTCGGCACTGGACCATAGTTCGCGTACAAAAGGAACCCAGGTTGGGTCGAGCAGATGGTATTTCCCGTCGGAAAGTTTTACTACAGTCACACTATGATTAAACTGGTCGGCAGGAATATCTTCGATTCGGGAACCAGCCATGGTCATTGCGGGATACGATTTAAATCCTGCAGCCCTTAAAAAGGAAATCAGCAGGCTGGCTTTATCTTTACAAACACCGCACCGATCGGTAAAATTCATTCGGGCGTTGTGCAAAGTATAACCTTCACCAGGACCCATCGAAATACCTGAATACCGCATATTGTCAGCAACCCAGTGGGTTAAAACAGAAATACTGTCGGTTTCGTTTTTCGCATTTTTAAGCAATTCATTAACTTTAGCCTGTACTTCCGGTGTTGGGACAAAACTTCCATAATCTTCGTTTACACCATAAAACCAAAGCGATTTTGCCTTCCAGTCCGGACTTGTCGAAAGCAATAACTTGGGAGCAACGTCTGACATATCCACCATGTTGGCTTCCCGTTTAATCGGCATGATGTCCTTTTTCGAAAAAGTATATACCTGTTTGTTTTTTTCAAAACGAAGGCTTGACTGACACTCGCCATTATAAAACTCGAACTGCATGGGTTTATCAGATGGAACTATGGTTTTGTAAACTTTTTCAATTACAGGATCATCGCTCCAAAAAGGAACAATGTCGTAAAAATGACCACGCATGGGGGGTATGTATCTGTCTTCGTCGTCCTGCTCTAAAAGGGCATAGGTATAACCTTTTTTAAACATCGCTACCTCAACGGCATCACCAGGTTCAAGGCGACCGACCTCGATCATTATTTCTCGTGCACCCCAATAAATCGCCCGTGCAGGTGCAGCATAGTCCCGTACATTTTTCAGGTCGAGTTCTTCTGTTTTACCATTATTTCGGTAGATTTTTACCTTTCTGAACTCAACAAAAGCTGATAACGGATCGTAACCAAATATGATGGAACGTTGCTGAAGCGCCCCTTCCGGGGTTAAAATCTTTACCAATTGGTGATTGTAGAAATAGCTGAGCCCACTTTCCTGAACATCAACGGTAGTGCTGTCGAAAACAATCAAAACTTTGTTTCCCGGATAATCCGCTGCGGAACCCGTTTTTTTAAGAATTTCGTCAACCGGGCCAGCAAACAGAAATCTGCTGGCCATAATAAGCAGGATTAGTAAGTTGAATGATTTTTTTAACATGATGAATTCACAATTTTGTTTGCCGTAAAAATACAGATATTTTCCAACTACCTTTCGTCCTGGAATCTCTGCCTTAAAAAAATTTAATTTTATGAACAAAAACAAAAAACCCTTGTTTCTCCATTGAAATAAAATAAAATTATATCATGAAAAAAAATGTTGGAAAAATTGATCAGGCAATACGGATTATTCTCGCGATCGCTTTACTTGTTGCCGCATTTGCAATTCCGTTGCAAGGTGTTTTGCAATACGTATTTATTGCTTTGGGTGTGATCTTCCTGCTTACATCTGCTATTAGCTTCTGCCCGGTTTGGGCCTTATTTGGCATTAATACATGTCCGGCAAAAACTGAAGGCGAAAAAATGTAATTATCAGGGATTTAAAAAAACGCCGGATCATCAATGATACCGGCGTTTTTAAACTGTTAACAACAAAAGTACAGCAGTTTTTTATCTCTTAATAATCAATCTTTCGAGTGCAGATTCCTCCCCGGCTTTAACTTTAACAAAATACAATCCATCTTTGAGTTTGCTAACATCCACAGTTTTGCTGTAAAGTCCTTGTGAAGCCTGATCAGCCTTGAGTTGCTGTACTTCGTTACCTTCATTGTCGCTGATATTGATGGTAACTTTAGAATCGGAATTCAGCATCATTGAAATCTGGACACTTTGAACAGCCGGATTTGGGAAGATATTTAGTTGAAGCCTGTCGTTCATCCCATCTGCTGCTTCAAGGGGTATGGGGTTTTCAGGATTCCACAATAAGAATCCTTCAGGTGTAAAAAGCCGCTGAAATGGCATTTCGTAGTCCGGTTCCATGCCGCTACCAGGTCTCAGGTCCTGGTTTGGCCTGTCTTCATATGGGCCTTCAGGACCACGTCTCATCCCTTTGCTCATCCCGGGGCCCATTCCTCTGCCTTGACCGTGAGCCCTCATTACATCAGGTGAATTTGGGAAATCGCTGTTCCTGATATCCTGCAGATCATTCTTCCATTGTTCAATTTCGCCACCAATTTCGTCAAATATGCGTGAGATTGTTGCATCATGATTTTCTGCCATTATTTCGACTTCATCCATCAGATTGTGCATTTTATCACGATTTAGACGCATTTCCTTTCTTTGTTCCAATGTTGGCCTTTCGTTATCCATACGCATTTTTTTTCTTTTATCCATCTGTGCCTGGTGCATATTTTTAAGCTCAGTCCGAATTTGGGTAATCCTGTCTTTTTCTTTGGCTGAAAGTTCTTTGTCGAGTTCATTACGTTGGATTTTCATTACAGGGAAAACGTTTTCCTGCAAGTATTTCACGACTTCGGGGTTCGGACCTTTAGGACTTCTTGTCCGAAAATCTCTTTGTGCATTAACGCCTGCTGTTGCAAAAGAAAATACAACTACCAGGCAAAATAAAATTTTTCTTTTCATGATAAAATCTCCTTTTATTTAATGTTGTGATATTTTGATAAATGTTATGAATAGATTATTCTGCATAGGAATTTTTAGTGCCATTCGTAGTGAGGTCGGTCGGGTGGTGGCCGCATTCCGGGACCAGGACCCGGCCCATCGAGTTCATGCCTTTCAAATCTTTCCTGGGCAATTTTCAGGTGTTCAATCTGATCCGGGTTCAGATATGGCTCCAGTTTTTTGATAAGTTCCTGGTGAATTGATTTCATTTCATTCCTGAAGCCAACAACAGTTACATCCATTTTTTGTGCATATTCATCGAGAATGGGTTCGATGGTAACTCTTTGCGCATCATCCGGTCGAATGATATCGAAAAACCGCATTTTAAATCCATCCGGGGTACCTTGTCTTACGAATCTCTGAATCCGGTTTCTGGTAATCTGGCCGTTTACCATAAAGCCGATTGTAAATCCAATGATTAGTGTTGCTGCGATAATTATTATGGATTTGGTTTTCATGTTTAAAATATTTAAAGTTTTTAGTTTGAACAATTGGAATTAATAATTGAATAATAAAAAATCTGACAAATACTGAGGCTGCAGTGAATCAAGCCCCATTAAGTGATCCAGAGTAAATGAACCTGTATTGAATATTGAAAATGCAATTAAAATGATTGCAGCGGCCAATATGGGAATGGCTACCCGTTTAAAAGCGAACACAATGCCCTGGTTCAACTCCCCATCTGTTTTTAGCAGATCAATTTTATTCATCACCTTTACTGTAAAATAGGGTCCAAAGGAATATTGTTGGTTGGTCAGGATGTTCCTGAGATTTTCGAGTCTGATCTTTTCCTCACGGAGTTCTCCTGAATTTTTCAACCCTTCGTCCAACAGCAACTGTTCTCCAGCCCTGAGCGGGCTGTCGAAGGACTTATGAAGCAATTGCAGCAATTTATTTTCCATGGCTTATTCAATTAAATACTTCAATACAATTTTTAATTTTTCCTGTGCACGCGACAGTCTCGAGAGGACTGTCCCAACGGGCAATTTCAGTATTTTGGCCGTTTCCTGCGTTGAGTAACCCTGAATCATCCGCAAAACCACAACACTTCTGAATTTCGGTTCCAACGCCTGCAGCGCTTTGTTTATAACCTCCCTCGTATCACTAATTTCTTCCCAATTTGAGTTGTCTTTCTGATTCAGATCATACGCTCCATTAACCGGCCTGTAAAAGAACAAATTTCTCCTTTGACGTCTTTTAATTTCGTTGAGCGATAGGTTGATAGCAATCCGTGTGAGGTAGGTCGATAAGGCTGCTTCGCCCCTGAAATCGTTCAATGCATTGTAAAACCTGATAAACACATTTTGTCCGACATCCAAGGCATCATCACCATCACCCAACATTCCCTTTACAGTGGCAGCAACGGCATTTTCATGCCTCATCACCAAAGCCGAAAATGCTGATTTATCTCCAGCTTTCGCCTTTTCGACCAGTTCGTTATCATCACATACCGAATTATTTGTCACAAACCCTCGTTTTGATTATTTGACACTCAGGACACATTTATTATTCCTTTATTTTCAAAAATACTAAATTTTCCATCGCAGGACTTTTTAGAATTCTATGATCCGACGATGTTTTTAACAAGATTTCAGTGTGAAGCTTGAAGTTGTCGTTGTAATTTTTAATTTTACCATTTAATGTTTTTCAAGCTGAGTAGATTTATCCGAAAACTAGTGTTCAAGACCAGCGATGCCATTTCTGACCCATTTTTATATTTTCGCTGGATTAATTTTAATGACCAAAAATTTATTTTTCATGAAACCGATCTTAAGTTTTTTAATTGCAGGTTTTCTTCTTATAACTCCGTTTGCATTTCCGCAACAGGAAGCTGAAAAATACATTCCTGAAACCGATCCTTTGGTTCTGAAAAAATTGCAACAATGGCAGGATCTTAAGTTTGGACTTCTGATGCACTGGGGCCCTTATTCACAGTGGGGTGTGGTTGAATCGTGGTCGATTTGCCCCGAGGATTACGGATGGTGTGAACGTAAGAAAGGAAATTATCAGGATTATTTTGCGTATGTGAAAGATTATGAAAACCTGAAAACAACATTTAATCCTGTAAATTTCGATCCGGAAAAATGGGCCGTAGCAGCAAAGGAAGCCGGGATGAAGTATGTTGTTTTTACCACCAAACATCACGATGGTTTCAGCATGTTCGACACAAAATTTACCGATTACAAAATCACTGATCCAGGCTGCCCTTTTAGTTCAAATCCAAAAGCAAATATTGCTAAGGAAATTTTTAATGCCTTTCGTAATGAAGGTTTGTGGGCCGGGGCGTACTTTTCAAAACCCGACTGGCATTGTGATTTTTATTGGGACCCTTATTTCCCGCCATTTGACAGGAATGTGAATTATGATCCCGCTGAATATCCCGGAAAATGGGAGGAATATGTAAAATTTACACACAATCAAATCATGGAGTTGTGTACAGATTATGGAAAATTAGACATTCTTTGGCTGGATGGTGGCTGGGTGGCCAGGCAAACACCCGAATCCATTGAAAAAAAATATTCCGGAATGATCAAAGAATCGAAATCCGGATTTATGAAAAGCAGTATCGTAAACCAGGATATCCGGATGGAAGAACTTGTAGAAAAGGCACGTAAAGCGCAGCCAGGCCTCATTGTGGTTGATCGCGCAGTAACCGGGAAAAATCAGGACTATCTGACCCCGGAAAATCGTATTCCTGAAACAGCTTTACCTTACCCGTGGGAATCGTGCATTATTTCAGGGGGTGGCTGGTCCTGGGTTCCTGATGCAAAATACATGAGCGGCAGGGAAGCGATTCATTTATTGGTGGATATTGTTGCCAAAGGTGGGAACCTGTTACTCAACATTGCTCCCGGACCTGATGGTAACTGGGACAAAGGGGCTTACGATCTGCTTACCGAAATCGGATCATGGCTGAAAATAAACGGTGAAGCCATTTATGGAACCAGGAGTATCGCACCTTTCAAAGAGGGAAATATTTGTCTGACAAAGGGGAAAGATAATGAAGTTTATGCCATTTACCTTGCTGGTACTGATGAAATGAATATGCCTGCCGAAATCCCGATTTCATCGGTACAACCCGAAAATGGTGCCAGGGTGACTCTTGTCGGGACCAATGAAAACCTGAAATGGGAAAAACGTGGTGCAGGCTTCGTGGTTAAAATTCCCTCAAAATTTCAGAAAAAGCCACTATGCAAATGCGCATGGGCGATTAAAATTTCAGGAATATACAATTAAATATTATTGATTTACTGTTCCTTAATATTCAATTGGCGAAAACAGAAAAATCGAAAAAATGAAGAAATTTGCTTTAATCATTATCAGCGCATTACTTATTCAAATTCAGGTGCAATCGCAAAGCATTTCCTGGGCAAAGCAAGCCGGAGGAACAGGGTCCGACCAGGGTTACGACATCAGTAGTGATGCGTCGGGAAATGTTTACGTGGGTGGCTGGTTTTCGGGAACTGCTCAATTTGGCACTGAAACACTTAACAGTTTTGGGATGCAGGACATTTTTATCGCTTGTTATGATTCTGCAGGCGTTTTTAAATGGGTGAGGCAGGCCGGAAGTGACGGGAATGAGGTTTGTGCAGGAATAATCACCAATGCTGCCGGTGATTCGTTTATCACCGGCTGGTTTTCGGGTACCTCCGATTTTGATAATTTTTCGGTGACCAGTAGTGGAACTTACGATATGTTTGTTGCAAAATACGATGCTGCTGGTACTGTTCAGTGGGTAAACCGGGGCGGGGGACCTACAGACGATTATGGCAACCGCATCACGTTGGCTAACGATGGTGGTGTTTGCATAGGAGGCAGTTTCCGGGAAACCATCTGGGTTGGCAGCCATCAGCTTACCAGCATGGGTAATCGCGACATACTCCTATCTCATTTTTCAGCTGATGGTGATGTTGTTTGTGCAAAAAGTGCTGGGGGGACCGGGGAAGACCGGGCTTATGGCATTTATCAGGATAGCAATGGTAACTATTTCCTGACCGGTTTTTTTAGCGGCACAGCTTATTTTGACGATATCGAACTGACAAGCCCGGCGATTATCAGCACCTATATTGCGAAAATGACCAACCAGGGATTTTTCCAGTGGGTTAAACCGGGAAGCGGTAATGCAAACGATTTTGCACGAGGTTTCGATATCGAAGCTGATGGTGAAGGCTACGTAGTTGCAACAGGCTTTTTTTCGGGTTCGATAACTTTCGGAAATCAAACATTGTCGGCAACTGGCGGGCAGTACGATTTTGATGTATTTCTTACCAAACTGAACCCTCAGGGGGAATTGATGTGGACAAAAAAAGCCGGAAGTTACGGTATCGATCAGGGAACTACTCTTTATGTAAACCAAAGCGGTGAAATCTTTGTGGGTGGTTTTTTTACGCAATCCTGCTATTTTGGAGATTTGTCAGCCGAATCGTCAGGAAAATCGGATGTTTTTGCTGCAAAATATGATTCCGACGGGATTGCCCAATGGGTGGTAAGTGGTGGTGGCAGTGAAAATGATTATACATATGGTATCGTAAAAGATGGGGCAGGAAGTATTTATTTGACAGGTGTTTTTGAAGGGACTGCCGGGTTTGGACCAGGTTCGCTGGAATCGGATGGCGGCAATGATATTTTTGTGGCTAAAATTCCATCAGAATCGAATGGATTCTGTTTGCCTGACAGAAGTGGAGGTCAGATCAGGATCATCCCAAATCCCGCAAAAGATTTCATCCAAATCGAATGGAACGGTATTAACGAGATACCTGAAGAATTGAACATCGAAATCTGTGATATTGCAGGAAAATTATTGTATGCCGGAATTTGTGATACTTTCAGTTCAGGAATTGATATTTCATCATTTGATCTGGGGACATATATTTTCAGGGTAAAATCTAAAAGATATTCCTGTTCGGGGAAATTTATCATCGAATGACGCTATTTTTCAGAGGTTGTCAGTAAATTGATTGGTTAGTCGGAATAACAGATATCAATTAAAAGACATTATTCGACAATGATGATCCTGTGTGTAACATAAGTTTTGTCGGTAATACGAACAATGTACACCCCTCGTTTCAGGTAGTTAAGATCCACTGTTCCATTCATGGCCGACAGATCCTTATATCCGTCAGCGCCTGTAACCGGTATAATATCAAGTTTTGCACCCTGGGCCAGGCCGGTAATATGTATCAGCCCTTTTGCCGGATTCGGATAAATAAAATGGCGATCTGATGAATCAATTGCTTCAGTCGAAGTACCCAAAGTAAATTTTGAAACAACCGAAATTCCGTCCGATCTGAATAAAGTTTCATCACTAATATGAGAATTGAAGACTGCTTTAAGGTCGTAGATTTGAAATACTGACGGCCTGAAAATTTTAAATTTCAACGAATCTCCATCTGCAAAACCATCAAGTTGATTTGTTGCTGGATCATCTGCAAAAGCGACAATTGCCATATTTTTACCCTCATAAATAGTCTGTCCGGCACAATAGCCTTCCGGTGCAAAAACACCGGTGATATCTCCCTCTGATAAAGTCCCCTGGGCTGCCAGTGTAGGGACTGCAATCAGATGTGATGTTCCGGAACATGCAGGGGTGTTCCAAAAGTTTTCGACAATACTCACTTTAGGTTTCGTGGACGTAGTGGCCGGAGCTGGCGAACATTCGGGAAATTCGATAGTTGCCTGATCAATCATCTTTAAAAGATAAGCCTTTCCTGGTGCAAACACTGAAAGCGTTGAAATATTAAATTCCGGCCAGTAAACACCAGTACCACCAATTTCTTTAACAATTTTTAATTTGTCGAGAGAGGAGGCGAACAAATCCTCCAGGCTTACATTACACGGTGATAGCACAGGTAAAAATTGCCAATTTGTATTTAGGTTAATCTGCCTGTCGTTTGTTGGTGAACCATGTATATTTAATGTGGCATCTCCGCTTAGCTTGATTTTTGCACCGGATTTAATATCCCAGTCAGCGTAAGTATTTGTATTGGCTCCCGGCCAGTAAACATGCTCAAAATCACTCATGATTATCAGGTTAGCGGCTACAGGATCAAACATATCCACCACATTGGGGTTTATAACGTTCTGAAAAGTAGAAAAGCCACTCCACCCTGCCGGAATTTCAAAGGTGTGATAATTCTTATTTATTGTCAATTCATCAATTACCTGATGATAAACATTATATGCCTTAAAAGACATAACATTTCCATCGATTTCAACGGTACCATAATTAAGGATGGCCTGGGCGTTTGCAAACCACTGATTGGGATAAACAGGGTACAAAGGTGCGCCTGCCCCGCCTGAAATGATCTGACATCGGCCTTGTCCGGGCAAACTTCCGTATTCATCCACGGGTTCTGTTATGCTCACATTTCTGTTGATGGGTTTTGTCCGCTGATAGTTGTGTGCATGCCCGGTAAAAATAACATCAACTCCAAAATCATCAAAGGCTTTCCACCAGGTTGCGAAATAATCATTCATCTCGTTTTCATGTCCTCCGCAGGAATAAAAAGGCTGATGAATGAATACAAATTTCCAGACCATATTTTGATGGGATTCCAGGGTGTTTATAAGCCAGTTGTACTGGGTTTCGTCCCCGGCATCCTCGCTGTTGAGACTAATAAAAAGTGCATTTCCAAAAGTAAATGAATAATAAACTTCGGTTCCGGACGGATTTTGTGGAAGCACAAAAATATTTTCGTAGTTATTGTTACCGATGTCATGATTTCCATACTGATAAAACATCAGGTTGTTTTGAAGATGATTCTGGCCAAAGTTCATCCATCCATCCCATAAATATCCCAAACTGCCATCTTCAACCATATCACCCAAAAACATTGTAAAATCGTTATGCGGCATTGCATCTGCTACATGCTTCCAATCCTGCAGATACGTTCTGCTGTCGCCTGCTACAGTAAATGCAAAATGATCCTGCGTAGTGTCAACAGAGGTATAAAATACTTTATCATTCGTCCAGTCATGGGTTGAAGAGTTGTACATTGAGTAATGAATACCGGCCGAAGGAAACACAGGTGGAAACGTAAAATCATAGAAGTTTTCAGCATAACCACTGTGCATTAGCGCTTTGAATTTCCCGTTTAAATATTGGTCGGTGTATCCCCAGGCAAGGCTATCGCTGTTTCCGGGACTTTTCCAGCTTACAGTGAGACCATTTAGTGTATTGTCCGTACTTCCCCAATGAATGTTTTCCACACTGGTTTTTTCAACCAAAACCGACTTTTGAAAAAGATCATTCATGTTGTTTTCATCCCCGGACAAAATTACACCTGCCTCTAAACTATATTCCCCGTTAACAGAAAGATCGGCAGGAGTAATAAAATTATAAATCAGGCTGTCGCCTTGATTGAGTGTTGTTCCGGCTACCGTTTCGTTTACCGGATATTCCTGGTTAAGAGAATAATAAACCTCAAAATTGCTTTGCGGAGATGACCCTATATTTTTAATACACACCTGAATGGATGATACAGGAGTTGGATACATTACCGCAGCAGGACTTATGATGTTTGCGAGGGACAGATCGTTGGAAGGTACATCAGTACTGTATTCGATTACCAACTTAGGGGCGTTTTGTGGCGATCCGTCAAAAGCTACCGCTTCACGTGTTCCTGTGCCTTTGATAGTGAGTGTAATAGGATTACCTGAACTCCACCCTTGCAGATTGATTATTTCGGAAATGATATCGCTCAGGTCGGGGGTACACTGGTCGGGTTCGAAAACACCTACGGTTGGCCAAACAGGAATATTTTGCCACAATGCCTGTGCAATGGTAGGTTGTCTGGAACTTACATTAAAGGGAGCTGTGGAAAATGAGGGTGAATTGTTACTCAGCTCTCCTGCAATTATAAGATTGGTGGGTTGTATTGATACAGCGTCAACTGTAAACTGCACGTATGCATTGATAATTTCAGCACCAGCTGGAATCACGATTCCTGTAAACCTCAATCCAACAACCTGGTTCCCCTGATTATTGTAATTATCAAAAACCAATTCAAGGTCTGAGCTGTTTAGGTAAATGAACGATCCGTCCTCCGATTCCTCAACATCATCGTATTGTGATGAAATTCTTTTGCTGAATGTAACAGTATCCTGTATTGCCTTTACAGGCAAAAATGAAATAACAAACGCAATAAAAAATACAAGTTGTAAGATTATTTTCATCTTTTTAAGCCTCAGAAAAACGCAGGTTATTTAAATAGCTCAAAAAATCAACAAAAATTAGTTTATTTTGTTGAAAACATACGATGATCTTAAGAAAAGTTTAAGTTGCTCAGATTATCAATATTCAAATGATCAGTGAGTTAGTATAGTTTGAAAGTGTGGTTTAATAATTTTAAACCTGATTTGATGGGAATTCCTAAAGTTTGCTTAAGTTTTTCAAAGTTAAAAGTTTACAAATACATAACAAAAGGATGCTAATACGTGAAAACGAATTTTCAGGAAACCCCGTTATAAAGTTTCGGGCACCAATTAAATAATTTATTGAGAATGAAAACTTCTGTGAATATTGGTAAAACAGCCATCGTGACCGGTGCTACCGGTGCCATTGGCAGTGCCATTGCCAGGCAAATGGCCGATCATGGATTTAAGGTGTTTATAGTTGCCCGGGATGAGGCAAAGGCAATAAAGGTGGTTGGTGATATCATTGCCCTGACCGGGAACAGGGAGCTAAATTACTTGTTTGCTGATCTTTCCAGAGAACCTGAAATCAGAAGACTTGCTGAAAACTGGATCGGACCGCTGGACGTGCTGATTAACAATGCAGCGGCAACACCAAGGCAATTGGAGAGAACTCCTGAAGGTATCGAAATGCAGTTTGCTACCAATGTACTGGGTTATTTCTGGATGATCAAATATTTTCATTCTTATCTCAAGCAAGCTACTTCACCCAGAATTGTCAACGTGGCCAGCTATTGGGCTGGCGATATGGATATTAACGACCTTGAATGCAAGAGGCGACACTACAACAACAATTCCATTTACCGTCAATCGAAACAGGCCGACCGGATGTTGACAGTAGCTTTTGCCGAAAGAATGAAAAACGACCAGATCACTGTAAATGCCGTCCATCCCGGCGATGTAAATTCCAGGTTGAGCAATAATCTTGGTTTTGGGGGAAGTCAATCCCCTGATCAGGGTGCAGATACACCGGTTTGGGCAGCAACATCTTCTGAGTTGGAAAATGTGACAGGGAAGTATTTCGAGTATCGAAAAGCAGTTCATTGCCAATTTTCTGATGATAAAAAGATGGTCGAAAAGTTATTCGAAATTTGCGCTGAATATTAGATTGGAAGTTAAAAGTTGGCATTCACCGGTATCACTGGTCGCACTGCCTGCTACTCGCTACTTTCTTCTTAACCGCAATAACCTGCCGCTCTCGAAAATATCATTTCAGGATGCCAGCCGATTTCTTCTCCAAGATACATCCTGGGGGCAATGGCGGTTTCAATACTACCAATCTGCTCGAGAAAGCCAGATGCGGCAAAATTTTCTTCAGGAATCACAACGATTTGTTTTGGATTAGAAAGTTTTAGTCGCAATAGGTTTAAACCGGCTTCAGAACTCCTTGCTCCAATAAATCCTGCCCCGAATGATGGCAGGTAGAATCCTTCAATTTCTTTGTCAACAAAAACCCAACCCGACGGAATAAATGCCGAAAGCAACAAGCTTCGGTTTTCGCCGGTAATAAACCTGTCCATTGCCAGGATTTTTTTATGGTCAGCCTTCCTGATCCTACGAATATGGCTATTGTTGTTCCAATCCACAACATGAGAACATTTATAAAAACTGTAGTTAGTGCTCGTTTTAAAGCCCATTTTATAAAAAAGAGGCATACCATCGCTGGTGGCAATTAAAAGCACCCGACGACAATTCATACACCTGAATTCTCCGACAATATTTTGTGTGATGACCGTCCCTAAGCCCCGCCTCCTGTAATTCTCAGCAACTATAATATTTCCTGCCCATCCTGTATTTTCGTTAATAATGCCATTACCGACTGCAACAATTTTATTGTCTGATTTTGCTACATAAGCAAAAAAATATTCTTTCCCAAAATGAAATTTCAAAAAGGAGGGTAAGTCAAAATTCCAATCCATTGGGGCAAAACCTTTAAGTTTCGGAATTTCATCCCATGATAATGGTTCTATTTTTAAATTTTCATTCATGCATTATCCCGTCGCTACTTTTAAAATTAGCGAAAAGCCAAGCAAAAGCAGCAAAATATAAACCCAAAGGTAGAATTTTTCGGCATCGAATTTTTGTTGTACCCATTCTCCCAAATAGAAACTGATAAAAACCAACGGAAGGCCGCCTAAAAAAGAAGTAAAAACCACATTATCAATATTCCCTGAAATGATGTGCCCGCATACGACACCAATACCCGAAAACATGAAAAATGCCTGGAGAGTAGCCCTGAATTGTAAGGGCGAATACTTTTCGGAGGTAAGCAGCATGATGGCTGGAGGACTGCTTGTGTTGTAGGCAGCGCCAAGCATACCGCTTACAAAACCGGTAACATAAGTCAAAATCCCTGGGGGTCTTTTAACAATCCTGAATTCCCTCCATCTGTAAATTACAAAAACAATGATGAAAATGCCCAGGACCAGGTTTATCACGTTTTCGCCTGTATCTTTTAGATAAACAAGCCCGACAGGAATGCCAAACAGGGCTGCAAACGCGAGTTTTCCTGCCATTTTATAATTAACCTGCCGGTGGTTACGATAAAAGATGAGGGAAGCAATTACCAGAGCCAGCATGGCCATGAGGGGTGCAGCCAAACGGATACCCACCAAAAACGAAAGAAGCGGCATGGCCACGAGTGCATCGCCAAAGCCGAAGGTTGCCCTCACCATGAAAGCGCCAAAAATGATCAGGAAAATCAGGAATAAGTCCATCTGGAAGTATTAAATCTTCTGCAAAGATAATCGACGATAGGCAGGAAAACTTGATTTGTTGGGTTTAACTGTTAATTTACAATATAAAATCCTGACAAACAATCCATTGATGTCAAGAAATGGCCGAAAAATCCAAATTTTAAAACAAATAACTAACGCCTTTAAAATCACATAGAAAATTTCAATGTGATTTTATTCCGTGAAATTTGAATAAAAAAAAGCCATGCATTTTAAAGCATAGCTTTTATGTCTCCCCGGAAGGATTCGAACCTTCGGCCCGATGATTAAGAGTCATCTGCTCTACCAACTGAGCTACGGAGAGTATTTAATTTAGAGGCGCAAAATTAGCATCTTTTTTAAATTGTCCCAACATATTTAATAAATCTTAACCCGGGATTTCCAAAAGAAGCCTCCGGATTCCGCTTAAATCCGAAATAACTGTTTAATTATAAAACTACCTTTGCACATTACAAAAGAATAAAAGATAATGTCGCATGAGCATCATAAAACAAAGGAGTCTGCCCTGAAAGTTAACGAAGGTGTGGATCAGCCGGAACAGGTGAATCCATTATCCGTTGAGCGATTTAAAAGAAATAAACAACAATTGCTCAGGCCTGATGATTATGTAGAAGGCATTCTGTCGGGGAACCGTACCATTCTGAGCAAAGCCATTACCCTCATCGAGAGTGTCAATCCTTTACATCAGGAACTTGCACAGGAAATTATCGAAAAATGTCTGCCATCCTCCGGCAACTCGATACGTGTTGGAATTACCGGAGTTCCCGGTGTTGGGAAAAGTACCTTTATTGAAGCTCTTGGCAAATATCTCACTGCCTCCGGTTTCAAACTGGCTGTGTTAGCTATCGATCCAAGCAGCAGCAGGACTAAGGGCAGCATCCTTGGTGACAAGACCCGGATGGAAGATTTATCGACCGATGAAAATGCTTTTATTCGTCCTTCACCTTCGGCAGGGTCGTTGGGTGGTGTAGCCCGTAAAACCAGGGAAACAATAATTATATGTGAGGCAGCTGGTTTTAATGTGTTGTTTGTCGAAACGGTTGGTGTGGGACAATCGGAAGTTGCAGTACACTCAATGGTGGATTTTTTCCTATTACTGATGCTTGCAGGTGCGGGCGACGAACTACAAGGCATCAAACGTGGAATAATGGAAATGGCCGATGCTATTTACATAAATAAAGCCGATGGTGATAATATTAATAGAGCAAATCGGGCCAGAACAGAATATGTAAATGCCTTACATCTGTTTCCAACAGCCGAGTCGGGCTGGCTACCACAGGTTGGTTTATGCAGCGCTCAGAATAAACAAGGCATCGAAGAAGTTTGGGATACCATTAAAAATTATGAGGTTTTCACAAAATCCAATGGCTATTTTCATAAAAAACGACAGGATCAAAAAATTCAGATCATGTTCGAAACCATTCATGAAGGTTTGAAAAGTGGGTTTTATCAAAGCATAAAAGTCAAGGAAAGCCTTGCGAAAGTTGAATACGATTTGCTTTCTGATAAAATAAGCTCCTACATTGCTGCCCAAAAATTGATGGATATTTATTTCTTATCCAAACAAACCAACCGGTAAATGATGTGTAAGTGGAATTGTAGAAGGGTGAAAGGATGAAAAGCTGAAACAATGGAAGTAAAATGCTGCAAAAAGATTCTCTACGTATTGCCCTTTCGTACTGCAATTTTTAAACTTTGAACTCCAAACAAAAATCCTGACCTCATGAATTACCTTGCTCATTTATATCTTTCCTTTAACAATGAAGAAATTATGGTGGGTAATTTTATTGCAGATGCTGTAAAAGGCAGGCAAATTGAAGCTTTTCCGGACACAATCAGGGCAGGGATACGATTACATCGTCTGATTGATGAATTTACCGACACACATCCGGTTGTTGAAGTCAGCAAATCGAGGATCAGGGAGAACTACAGGAAATATTCAGGTGTGGTTGTTGATATGTATTTCGACCATTTCCTGGCCAAAAACTGGTCCGATTTTTCAACCGAAACGCTTCATGATTTTACAAAAAATGCTTACAAAACACTTTTCGGATATTATGTTCTTTTTCCTTCCCGGATGAAAAGAATCCTTCCGCTTATGGAAGCAGGAAACTGGCTGGCCTCTTATGTTGAGATCGAAAATATCAGTCGTGCACTGCAGGGAATGTCGCATCGGACGAAATTTATTTCAGGCATCGAAAATGGTGGGGCCGATCTTAAAATCCATTATCAGGAACTGGATAAAGATTTCAACAAGTTTTTTCCTGAACTTATTACTTTCTCAAAGTCGTTCTTAAAAAGCATTGAACCTGGGTTAGGGTAAGGGTTTTAGAGTTATTGAATTTTTGAAAATGCGATTCCGGTGGGATTTTTAGCTGATTACGTTAATTAATAGTTTCCGGCTCCCGCCATAATTGCGGAATTCGCATAAATATATACCCTGCCATGTGCCCAAATTTAATCTTCCGTTTGTAACAGGAATAGTTAGGAATGCACCGGAGAGTACCGATTTTATATGGGCCGGCATATCGTCAACACCCTCTGAAGAATGGCTGTAGGGTTCATTTTCGGGAACATTCTTGTCGAAAAATGTTTCGAGGTCTGACCGAACTTTTGGATCTGCATTTTCGCTAATCGTTAATCCTGCCGAGGTGTGTTTGATAAAAATATTGACAATCCCCTTTTCTGGCAGGGAATTCAATTGTTTTTCGATATGATGTGTAATTAGATGAATACCCCGGGGGAATACGGGAAGCCTGATTTCAAATTGATCAACCATAAAAATTTTTCTGCGGTTAAGTTATCCAAATAAACAAAAAAGAGTCCTGAAAACGGATATTCAGAACTCTTTACTTAAATCTTTTTAAATCAATTATTCTGATGGTATATCATCATCTTCATGTTTAGGTCTGATCCCGGCAATTCTTTCAAGCATTTCGGTAGTAACCGATTTTGGCCTTTCCAGCGGGTATCCCAGTGCACGGTCCCAGATAAGGTTGGCTGCAATACCGATCGATCGGCCTACACCAAAAAGAACCGTATAAAAATCATATTCAGTCACGCCATAGTGCCATTGTATTACACCGGTCTGGGCATCCAGGTTTGGCCAGGGGTTCCTGGCTTTTCCCTGTTCTTTTAAAATGGGTGGAACGACTTTATATAACAGATCGACATATTTAAACAATGGGTCATTTGGCATGTTTTTCAAACAGAATTCACGCTGAATGCTGTAACGTGGATCGGTTTTTCTTAACACAGCATGTCCATAACCCGGGATAACCTGACCAGAATTGAGTGTATCCCAGACAAATTGTTTCATTTCATCTTCCGTTGGAATTTCGTCACCCATTTTATCCTTTACTTCCTGCAGCCAGCGGAGTACTTCCTGATTTGCAAGGCCATGTAAAGGGCCGGCCAATCCATTAACCATTGATGAAATCGACATATAAACATCGGCAAGAGTACTGGCAACCAAATGGCCCGTATGTGCACTTACATTCCCACTCTCATGGTCGGCGTGGATAATAAAATGGAGTCTGGCTACATCATCGTAAGGTTTATTTTTACCCATCATATGGGCAAAATCGGCACCTATATCAAGATTTGGATTTGATTGAATACGTTTTCCGTCGCGATATAATTTTGCGTAAATGTATGTTGCAATTTCAGGAAGTTTTGCCAATAAATTAAGAGAATCCTCATACATCGGCTCCCACAGGTTATTTTTGTTGATCCCGGCAGCGTATTTTCTTGCAAAAAACGATTCACGACTCATCGTAAGAATTGCGTTCGAAAATATGGCCATAGGGTGGCTGCAGCACGGTGATGCATCGATGACTTCATAAACATAACGTGGAACAATTCTCCGCTTTCTGAATTCATCAACTACGTCCATTACCTCATCGTTGTCAGGCACATCACCGGTTAAAAGTAAATAAACCAGTCCTTCAACATATGGCATCTCAGCTCCCTTAGGTTTAGGGAGTTTTTCGAATAACTCAGGAAGTGTGTAACCACGATATCTGATCCCTTCATTTGGATCGAGGTAAGAAATATCCGTAACCAGACTTTTAAGTCCGCGCATTCCACCAATAATCTGACCTATCGTAACCTGATCAACAACTACATGACCAAATTCCTGCAGGAGCCTTTGAGTCCGGGGGCGGTGTTCTTCTATTTTTTCTTGTAATTTCTGCTTTAAATTACTCATTTTTTTTGTTTTAAATTTTCAGTGTAAGGTTAATAACAAGTTAAAATCCGTGCAAATGTTAGTATAAAGTGTTAAAACTATTTTGTCCAAAATTATTGATATAGTTTAATTTTTAAATTCTGATCAAGTGTATTCAGAAAATCTTCAGTAGTCAGATAATGTTCTGGTTTTAAAGAGTCACCATAAGCAATTAGTGCTAAATCTTTGGTCATTTTTCCTGATTCAACGGTTTCAATACAAACTTGTTCAAGCGAATTGGCAAAATGGATCAATTTTTCATTTCCGTCGAGTTTGCCCCGATGCGAAAGACCACGTGTCCATGCAAAGATTGAAGCAATCGGATTTGTGGAGGTAGGGTTACCTTTTTGATGTTCCCTGTAGTGACGGGTCACCGTTCCATGTGCAGCTTCAGCCTCCATAGTTTTGCCGTCAGGAGCCACAAGTACTGAAGTCATCAGCCCTAATGAGCCGAATCCCTGTGCAACGGTATCCGATTGAACATCACCATCATAATTTTTACAGGCCCATACAAAATTTCCGGGCCATTTAAGTGCCGATGCTACCATATCGTCAATCAGCCGATGTTCGTAAATAATTCCAAGTGCTTTAAATCTTAATTGGTAATTTTTCTCAAAAACATCCTGAAAAATATCTTTAAACCGACCATCATATTTTTTAAGTATGGTGTTTTTTGTCGAAAGATAAAGAGGCCATTTCTTTTGCATAGCCATGTTGAAGCATGAATGGGCAAAGCCGGTAATCGACTCATCGGTATTATACATGGCAAGGGCAACCCCATCGCCCTTAAAGTCGTAAACGTCGTAGGTTTTGGGTGTGTCACCATTTTCAGGAGTAAAAGTTATGGTAAGTTTCCCTTTGCCCGATACCAGGAAATCGGTCGCACGATACTGATCTCCAAAAGCATGACGGCCAATGCAAATCGGCCCGGTCCATCCTGGAACCAAACGTGGAATATTTTTCATTAGAATAGGTTCGCGAAAAACAGTCCCGTCAAGGATGTTTCGGATAGTGCCGTTAGGGGAACGGTACATTTCCTTTAATCCAAATTCTTCAACCCGCTTTTCATCCGGAGTAATGGTGGCACATTTTATCCCAACATTGTATTTTTTTATCGCCAGAGCTGCATCCACAGTTATCTGGTCGTTAGTCTCATCGCGCTTTTCAATACTGAGATCATAGTATTTAATATCGATATCCAGATAAGGGAATACGAGTTTTTCTTTAATAAATTTCCAGATCACCCTTGTCATTTCGTCACCATCGAGTTCAACGACAGGGTTTTTAACCTTGATTTTCTCCATTTCAATAATTCTTGTTGCTGATTAATTACAGGGTCGGAAAAACATGAATATAGTTGAATATGTTGTTGCGACTGTGCAAATTTAAAAAAGTGTAAATATGGATTTACATCTGTTAAAAAAAAATTATGATAAATTAACGACAACGGGAAAGATTTGTTTGTTCCAATTGAAAAAGATTTTTCCAAATTAGAAATCTATTTCAAAAATATTCATGTCCCGATTTGGGATGACATCAAAATTATGCATAATTTTGAAAAAAATTAGCCGTTGATGAACCCATTTAAAGTTTTTGTCGTCGAAGATGATCCATTTTATGGTGAAATGTTGAAATATCACATTAGCCTTAATCCGGATTATGTGGTTGAAAAATTCGAGACCGGTAAGGATTTTCTTCATAATTTGTATAAAAATCCGTCGGTCATTTCGCTTGATTATTCGCTGCCGGATATGTCAGGACTTGATGTTTTAAAAAAAGTTAAAGAATATAATCCTGAAATACCCGTGATCATCGTGTCAGGTCAGGAAGATGTTTCAACGGCTGTTATATTGCTTAAGGAAGGGGCTTACGATTATTTTGTAAAAGACAATGATACAAAAGACCGAATTTGGAATGCGCTAAAAAACATCAGGGAAAAGGTTGAACTTGAAAAGGAAATTGATGTACTCAAGGAAGAAATTGGGAAAAAATACAAATTTGGGAATATCATCAAAGGAAACAGTTCGGAAATCAAGCATATTTTCTCGATGATCGATAAAGCAATCGGAACAAATATCACAGTTTCGATTGCAGGTGAAACGGGTACTGGAAAAGATCTTGTAGCAAAGGCCATTCATTATAATTCACCACGAGGAAAGTACCCGTATGTGGCAATAAATGTATCCGCAATCCCAAAGGAACTTATCGAAAGCGAACTGTTTGGCTTCGAAAAAGGTGCATTTACCGGAGCCAATACACGTAAATTGGGAAAATTTGAAGAGGCCGGAAAAGGAACACTCTTCCTTGATGAAATTGGTGAGATGGATATGAATATGCAGGCTAAATTATTGCGTGTGCTTCAGGAAAGAGAACTCACCCGCATTGGCGGTCATCAACTGGTAAAAGTTGAAGCACGTATTTTGGTAGCCACCAACCGAAATCTCGCAGAAGAAGTCCAAAAAGGAAATTTCAGACAAGACCTTTATTATCGCCTTTTAGGTTTACCCATTTATTTGCCGCCGCTCAGAGATCGTGGCAACGACATTCTATTGCTTGCCAAGTATTTTGTTGATGAATTTTGTGAGGAAAACAATATTTCAAAAAAAACAATTTCTCAGCATGCACAGGAAAGGCTACTTGGATATTCTTATCCCGGCAATGCACGCGAACTAAAAGCTATGATGGAACTGGCAGCTGTTATGTCGAATGATACCATAATCGACGAAAACGACATATCATTCAACTCACCAAACCGTACGAGTGAATTTTTACTGGATGCCGAAGATTCATTGCTGGGCTACAACAAAAAAATAATCAGGTACTATTTAAATAAATATGATAGCAATATCATCAAGGTTGCCAAAAAGCTGGATATTGGGAAATCAACAATTTACCGGATGCTTAAGAACCATGAACTTTAAGTAATAATTATATGAATACTCTAAGACTTTGCGACCTTTCACAATTGATCGAAATAGTCGGCGATGATGATGGATTACAGAAAATGGTCGGGATCTTTGTGGAATCAACCCCGCGTATTTTAAATGAGCTAAACGAAAATTTTAAGTCCGGAAATCTTGAAATGGTGGCTCAAAATGCCCACAAAATGAAGGCCTCTATTGATATGATGAATATTAAATCGCTTTCTCAAATCATAAGAAAAATTGATAAATATGAAAAAGTAATCGAAAACCAGGCAGAACTTAATGAAATTATCAAAATTATTAACCTTACCCTCGACAAAGTTTTCGTTGAATTAAAAAAAGAATATTCACTATAAGTTTATCATCAGGTTCCCATCGAACAAATCCGGCAGATCTGTTTCTGCCTTAAGCCAATATGAGGTTAATCCTGCTTTTTCAGCGCTTTCGACATTTTCAATGGTATCATCGATGAACAAAGTGTTTTCCTGGGTGAATTCATTCTCGATAATAATTTTATAAAAGATTTCCTGATCGGGTTTACGCATTCCCATTTTAAACGACCAGTAGGCACAATCAAACAGCTTGTTTAAGTCGAAACCGAATTGTTTTATAAACTGTTCCGAGTAAAACTTGTAATGGATAGCATTTGTATTACTCAGCAAATAAAGGCGATATTTCGGTTTAAGCATTTGAAGCAACCTGACACTATTGTAGTAATAACCGACCAATATACTATTCCATGCCTCATCGAGTAAAAACACAGGAATTTTTTTCCCGATCAGCCTTTCGAGTTTTTCTCTGAAAATTTGATCCGCGATTTTCCCGGTTTCCAAGTCGCAAAATAGCGAATTCTGTTGGGCCTGGGAATATAGGCTTTCGAACTTTTCAATTCCCAGGTCAAGGAAAGCCTTTTTCTGCCGATCAAAATCAATCTGGTAAATAACCCCACCAAAATCAAACACCAGATTTTGAATTTTTCTTGTTTTTATCATTGAAAAGTATGTATGATGCTAAAATAATCAAATGGTTTAAACGAAATTTGTACTGAAATATTAAAATTATATTGGCAGTTTATCACAAATCATTATTTTTGCAATCCGTTAAAAATATCGCCTTATCGGTGCGGGCCTATAGCTCAGTTGGTTAGAGCAACTGACTCATAATCAGTAGGTCCCTGGTTCAAGTCCAGGTGGGCCCACAAATTAGCCGGAATTGTTCCGGTTTTTTTGTTTCGAATGATGAACTAAACCCTGTTCATTGAGTAATTGCGCAACCATTTATTGGGTAAATTAACCTTTACATTAACAACCTGATTTTATTGAAAGAAGAGCCTACAAGTTTTTATGTCAGATAATGATGAAGTAAAATGTGAAAAATCAGAGATTTAAAAAGAACTCGAGAAGCTGTTCTTTTTTTCTTACCGAAACAGGAACTACGAAATTGCCGGTCATGTGTACCTGTATCATTCCCGATTTATCGAATGATTTAATGTGATTGATATTTATCAGAAATTGTTTGTGAACCCGGTAAAAACCATAACCAGAGAGCAAATCTTCAAAATCTTTAATCGTTTTTGAAACCATTATTGTTTGCTCGTCAGCTATATAAAATTCGGTATAATTTTTTTCTGACCTGCATAAAATAATATCTTCCGAATTGATTACCCACATATTTGTGTTGGTGGTTAATACAACCTTTTTTGAACCGTTGGTATTGCTCTGGAGATTGTAAAACAATGATTTTAAGCGGGTCTCCATATTTTGCCTGATCAGTCCTTCTGTAGCTTTTTTAATCGCTGAAACTAATTCGTCAGGATCGATCGGCTTTAATAGATAATGGATAGCACTGAATTTGAATGCTTCTACGGCATATTCGCTGAAAGCGGTTACGAATATCACATCAAAACTAACTGATTCCAGGCTTTTTAAAAGGTTAAAGCCGGATCCATCGGGTAATTGAATGTCAAGTAACACAAGTTTTGGCTCAAGTCTTTCGATTATATCAATGCCTGATTTCACATCTTGAGCTTCACCCACAATTTGAACTTCCGGACAATATAATCCCAGCAAGGCTTTAAGATGTTCACGGGCATCATACTCATCATCAATAATGACGGTTCTAACCATGGTAAAAATTTTTCACCTTAATCGTAAGACAGAATTAATTTGCTAAATTAGAAACTTTTTATAAAAATTGAATTAAAATACTTTTTAGAGGTAATAATTGACTCATATAATTGTTGGGGATTCCTTAAAATCAGTGAGTTTTTAATTTCAGGATCCTTCAACAGTAGGAGAGCTGAAATTATTTAGTCGAACCGATCCCGGGAGTAGTGGGGGGATCCTTTGATAATATTCCCCGCCCCTTGGAGTGGGAAAAGAAATTTTTTACTGATTCCTGATCCGCTTGCGGAGAGGTGGTCCATTCCAATTATATTCCCCATATGATTGGTTAAATAAAGCATCAGTTTTTAGAAAATCCGATTACTGTATCGGATTCTCGATGGGATAACTATCTTTGCTCATAAAATTTATGACAATGATAAAATCGATGACCGGATTTGGGAAGGCAGAATGTGAACTGCCTGATAAAAGAATTTCGATTGAAATTAAAACTTTAAACAGCAAGCAATTCGACATGTTGGCACGGATTCCAAATGTTTACCGTGACAAAGAACTCGACATCAGATCAACCTTAGGTAATAAACTCGAAAGAGGAAAGGTTGAGCTATCCATTTCGGTAGATGATAATGCCGGTTATGAGACGCTTACAATCAACAAAAGTCTTGCAAAAAAGTATTACGACCAAATCCTGCTTCTTTCGGTGGAATTAGGACTTAAAGCAGATGATCAGATCCTTTCGACTTTGCTTAAGATGCCGGATGTGATGAAGTCAGAACCAAAGGAGCTGAATGAAGAAGAATGGGCCATCGTAAGCCTTGCAATCGATGAAGCCATCTTTAAATGTGATGAATTCAGGCAAATTGAGGGTAAACAGCTTGAGATAGATTTCGAAAACCGGATTGGGCTGATCCTGGGATTTCTGGATGAGTTAAAACCTTTTGAAGAAGAGAGGATTCAAAAAATCAAAGTGAAATTCAGAAAGGATCTGCTGGAATTTGTGAATGAGCAAAAAATCGACGAAAACCGATTCGAACAGGAAATAATTTACTATCTCGAAAAAATCGACATTACCGAAGAAAAAATCCGGTTAAAGCACCATTGCGATTATTTTCTGATTACGCTGCAGGAGCCATTTTCTAATGGGAAAAAACTCAATTTTATCGGGCAGGAAATCGGCCGTGAAATCAATACAATTGGGTCGAAGGCCAACGATTCCAGCATGCAAAAATTAGTGGTTCAGATGAAAGACGAACTTGAAAAAATAAAAGAACAGTTGTCGAATATCCTGTAAAAATGAAAGGAAAGCTAATCATCATTTCGGCACCATCGGGATCGGGTAAAACAACCATCGTTAAAAGAATACTGGCGTCCGGATTTAACCTCGAGTTTTCGATATCGGCAGCAAGCCGGCAGCCACGGAAAAACGAAACCGATGGCAGGGATTATTACTTTATGTCGGTAAATGAGTTCAGGAAAAAGATTGCAAATGAAGAATTTTTGGAATGGGAAGAGGTGTACAAAGACTATTATTATGGAACGCTCAAATCAGAAATAAACCGGATCTGGAATAAAGGGAAGCATGTAATTTTTGATGTTGACGTCAAGGGCGGATTGAACCTAAAAAAATATGACCCTGATAATGCACTTGCAATATTCATTAAGGCGCCATCAATCAAGGTTTTGGAAGAAAGACTAAGAAACCGTCTGACCGATTCTGATGAAACCATTAAAAAACGGATCGAAAAAGCCGAATATGAACTTTCATTTGCCAGTCAATTCGATAAAATTATTGTTAATGATGATCTTGAAGTGGCTACAAAAGAAGCTTATGATGCCGTCAGAGAATTTATTCAATCCTGAAATTTGAATGGAATGGAAAAGACTGCAATAAAAACAGGATTATTCTTTGGATCATTTAATCCCATTCACACCGGGCATCTTATTATTGCCGCATACATGCGCGAATTCAGCGATCTGGCTCAGGTCTGGTTTGTGGTCTCACCACAAAATCCTTTAAAAGCAAAAGAAAGCCTGCTCGCTGACCATCATCGGTTGATGCTTGTGAAAACAGCCATTGAAGATGATTTGGCATTTAAAGCCATTGATATCGAATTTAGGATGCCAAAACCTTCTTATACCATAAATACACTTACATATTTAACCGAAAGTTATCCCGATAAGAGGTTTGTCCTGATCGCAGGTACTGATATTTTTCACTCTTTTCACAAATGGAAAAACTATCAGCAAATCCTCGACGAATATCAGCTTTATATTTACAACCGCCCGGGATATCAAAAAAGCATCTATTCGAACCATCCGTCTATCAAATTTTTTGATGCCCCAATGATGCAGTTATCATCGAGTTTTATTCGAAAGGCAATTCAAAACGGAAAAGATGTCCGCTATATGTTACCGGCAAAAGTTTGGCAGTACATCCGGGAAATGCATTTTTACGAAAAATGAAATTATAATTGAACGAAGTTTCAAATTGGAATTCACCAATGTATGACTTAAACTATTATGATACTGATTTATAGATTTAATTCAACTCCTGACCCAGTTACCCGGAAAGCAAGACGCTTCGGTATTTATAAATTTAAGATTTACTTTTCATGATAACTCCTCCATATCTAAAACAAAACGACATAATTGGCATTGTATCTCCGGCAAAAAAAATCGATCGCAGTTTAGTCGATAATGCCATACGTTTACTCGAGCACAAAGGTTACAGGATAAAACTTGGAGCGCATGTTTTTGATGCCGAACACAGGTTTGCGGGTACTGACAAAGACCGTGCATCCGATTTCCAACTTATGCTTGATGATGAAGAGGTTAAGATGATCCTCTGTTCCCGGGGTGGTTATGGCTCTGTGCGAATTCTCGATACACTGAATTTTGAGAAATTTGAAAGGAATCCCAAATGGATTGCCGGCTATAGCGATATTACGGTTTTTCATGCACACCTTAATATATTGGGTTACGAAAGCCTCCATTCCGAAATGCCATTAAATTTTCCCAAAAGCGAACCGGTTGGTTTTGCTTTTAGTACGCTTTGCGATGCAGCTTCCGGCAAACAACTTTTTTATGAACTGGAGGCTGCCCCTTTGAACCGAACCGGATGTTGCGAAGGAGAACTAACTGGTGGAAATTTGTCATTGTTTTTAAGCCTGATGGGAAGTAAGACAGAACTGATGACAGTGGGTAAAATATTGTTCATCGAGGACATAGGTGAAGACCTTTACCGACTTGACCGGATGATGCAGACAATGAAAAGAGCAGGAAAATTATCTGGACTTGCAGGATTGATTTTAGGTGGGTTAAATAACATGGAAGACAATGAGATAAAATTCGGAAAAACAGCCGAGGAAATTATTGCCGAAGCCGTTTCGGTATATAATTTCCCGGTATGCTTTAATTTCCCGGCCGGGCATATTCGTGACAACCGGACACTGATACTCGGCAGGAAAACTTTACTGGATGTTGGAAGCCATGTAAAAATTGAGTTTTCGGATTAGTAATAATTCACAGTCTGATAATATGGCTGATCATAACGATTTAGGTAAAGAAGGCGAAGATATTGCCGAAAAATATTTACGAAACCAAAAGTATCAGGTCCTCGAACGTAACTGGCGGTTTGGAAAAGATGAAATCGACATCATTGCACAGGATGGGCCATTTCTGGTTATTGTTGAAGTGAAAACACGTCGTACCAATTATTTTGGCGAGCCCGAAGAAAGTGTCACCCATGCCAAACAAAAATTCCTCATCCGGGCTGCAAATGCCTATATCCTCAAGAAAAACTGCGATCTCGAAACACGCTTCGACATTGTAAGTGTATTGTTTTCTGGAAAGAACCATACGGTTAAGCAAATTAAGGATGCTTTTTATCCTACCCTTTTCTGAAGGCTGGATGTTGATGGTTGTAGATTGATGCCACGAATGATTTTTGTTGTTACGTTTATTTGGCTAATTTTGAATGAAAATTATTCAACAACTTGGCCTTGGAAAATCCGGAAGAAAATGTCCATCATACCGATCCAAACGGGCTTCCCAAAAAGGAAGCTGGGCCATCCTTGAAAAAACCCAAAAGCAGGATTATCAAAATTATTTACTGGCTTTCAGGCATTTTCCTTTTTCTGTTGATAGCTATTCCTCTGCTTCTTAATTTTTATGCCGACCGTATTTTTGGCGAAACCGTTCAGCAAATCATAAAAAAGGAAACGGGTGGTAAATACGATTTCAGTTATGGGAAAATCCGGTTTAATCTTTTTATGAGTGATCTTGTCATTTATAACCTTTCGGTGTTTCCGGATACGATTAGGGGAAAACAGGACAGCTTAGGTGTTGAAGGAAACCAGAAATTTGTTGAATTAAAAATCCCGGAATTGCATTTTGCCGGGGCCAGCATTTATAATGTCCTCCGGAAAAAAGAACTGGTGATCAATAAATTCTACATCGGACAGCCCGGACTAAAACTTTATCTTCCGGGTAACGGGAGGGAAAAGAATATTGCGATCGACTCCTTACCGAATGGTGATTTAAACAAACGAACACTTCATCTTTACCTAAACGATTACCTTACGCTATTAAAAATTATTGATTTCGAATTGAACAATGGATATCTTGAAATCATTCGTGGCAATGCGGAATCGACAACAAGCATAAAAATCAGCGACATTTCGGTCCTGTTGTCAAATTTCCAGGTTGATTCGCTTTCCACCCAGGCCCTCGACCGTTTGCTATTATCTGACAGCCTTGGAATTTCGCTAAAAAGCGGTCATTTTGAATTTCTCGGCAAAAGTCACAATCTCACCTTTAATAATATAAAGATTTCGATTGACGAACAAACCATCGAAATTGATGGGCTTGTTGTGAAGCCTGACTCCTCACGATATGACTCAGGTGATCTTGCCTTCGTGGAACTCAGGGTGCCATCGGTAAAGTTGACAGATTTCGACTTTCAGTCGTTCATCGACAAAAAATTGTTTGTCGGAAACATTGTCATCAAAGAACCGGATATTAATTTTCATCCCGCCAAAGGTGAATCGAATGTAAAATTTGTCCGGGAAAAGTTAGCAAAGCAGATTTTTGAAACTTTATCCAAATTGTTCTACCCAATCGAAATAGGTGAAATTTCGATTAATGCTGCAAGTTTCAGGATTGATGGTTTTCAAAACGAAAGTCTGAAAGACTTTTATTTACCTGACTTTTCGATCTATTTGCACAAACTTGAGATCGATTCGGCGAGTTTTATGGCACGTAGTCGTCAGTTTTTTGTTGATGATCTGCGTTTGACCCTCAATAACCAGGAGTTTTTCCTTAAAAAGAGTGCCAGGTATATCAGGATCGGTTATCTTGACCTGGATTCGAGGAGTTCCCAGTTGGAATTGTGTGATGTTTTGATTGAAGGTTACAGGAAAAAGCCTCAAAGTATCGAAATGAATCTTCAGATTCCGGTTTTGGAATTGCAGGGAAAAAATTTTAAACAGGATTTTTTAGAAAACAAATTTCACGTGCTATCGCTTGATATTCAGGAGCCGGCAATAACCATTCATGCGGATGCGGATACCTCTTCCAGACCTGAAAAAATAGATGCACTTCTTTTATACCATGGGATAAGCGAATTTATTTCTGAACTGTCGGTAGAGCGCTGTAAAATTAATTGTGCCAATTTTAGTTTTGGCAGATTTGACGGAATTTTCGCAAACCAGGTTTTTTCACCAAATGTCTCGCTTGTGCTGAAGAATTTTTTATTAAACAAAAATGCCCACAACAATCGCGACAAAATTTTTTATAGTTCGGATATTCAAATTAATGCAGAAAACCTGGCAATTGTGGCACCCGACAGCATTCATCGGGTAATTTTCGAAAATTTGGCAATCAATACCAAGGATTCATCGGTTAAGATTTTGGGCATGCATGCCGATACTTTAAATTTGGTTTCCGCTAACCCGTTTTTCCTGAAAGACAAAGACAGGCTCAAACTGGATGTTGATAAAATTGCGCTGAAGGGAATCGACTTTGCCGGCTTTTATAATCATCGTTTTGTTGAGATCAGCAACGTCGAGATCGATAACCCCACAGGTTATTTTTTAGATGTTTTGACTGATAAATCGTTGGAAAATAATGAGAAAATAATAATGCCGGACTTCCAGATTGCCCATTTGAAGCTTAACAATGGAAAATTTTATCTGCAGGAAGTGCCGGCAAAATCTCCAAGAACCATTGCTTTTGATGGACTTACATTTTCGATCGATTGTTTGCAGCCATCACTTTCCACGAAAGTGAATAAAATAGAAGGACAAAATATCGACCTTAATTCAGAAAATGTCACGATAAATATTCCTGGTAACACTTACGGTATCGAGCTGAGCAATTTAAAACTTTCATCTGCCGATTCGCTGATTTCGGCCACTAATTTTATTTTTCAGCCACAAACCTATACAGCCGGTAGCGAAAACGTAATCGTTAGGGCAAAGGTTCCGGCGTTCACAGTCAACGGAATTTCAATCGGTGAATTCTATGAAGATAACATACTACGGGCTGGGTCCATTCATCTCCAAAAACCATCTTACCGTTTAATTTTTACCAGACAAACAGCCGACCCCAAAAATTTAACGTTTGATGGAGAAGAGCTAAGGAACCAAATTTTAAAAGCTTTCAGACTGGTTGATGTAAAGCATCTCGACATGACCAACGCCGAGGTTGAGGTTTTCGGAGGGACGACCTTTAACAGCCGTGAATTACTTTTCGGAGATTTCGACCTGAAAATTAATTCTTTTTTTGTGGATTCGGCTACCAAAATGACTAAGCCCAATTTATTTTTTTCAAACGATATCCGTTTTTCTGCCAGGAAACAAATTACAGCATCGGTGGGAGAAAATTTTGAAGTGAGTCTCGGAAAACTAACTGGTTCAACCAGGGATGGGTTTCTGAAGGCTGAAAATGTTATCGTTAACGGAAATGAAGCAGACCAGAAAAAACAGCAAGGAAATGGGAGCGATGTGGAGATTGAAATGAAAAATCTCGACATGAGAGGCATCGACTTTTATAAATTGATTACACGGAGAAAGCTAAAGATGGAACGCCTTAAAGTTGATGAACCTGATCTGTGGCTAACCCGCACACTTGTCCCCGTTTCGCAGAGACCAAAAGAAAAACAGGAAATCGATTTATTTAAGGTGATTTCAAAACAACTTTCAGAGGTTCAGATCTCAAATGTTGATATTGCGGACGCTTCACTCAAAATACAGGATAACGGTGGAATAAATGCCGAAACATTTCTTTTAACCAGGATTGATGCCGGATTGAAGAACTTTTTGATCGACTCGGCAAACCAGGTTTTTGGAAATAAATTTCTTTACAGCGATAATTTACATCTGAAAATATCAGATTACAATTACCTCACACCCGACAGCCTTTATCTGATTGGTGCTGCGGGTATTCGTTTTTCGAGTAAAAATATGGCCGTGTCCATCGATTCGGGATATATGGTACCACAACTGGATGAGGAGAATTTTGCAAAAAGAGTCGGTCACCAAACCGACAGATTCCAGTGGGTTTTCGACTCGGCACAAATCCTGAATTTCAGGATTCCGGAATTTATCTATCAGGATAGGGTTTCGGTTTCCAACGCTATTTTTTACCAGTTCATCGGCGACGATTACCGGGATAAAACCTATGCTCTGCTGCCGGATCATTATGCCCCATTACCTGTTTCTGCCCTCCGGAATTTACCCCTGATATTTACGCTTGATACGTTAATCCTCGAAAATTCCAGGATACAGTACCGCGAATACGTCCCTCCTGCAATGGAGCCGGGAATTATCTGGTTTGACGGGATTAATCTGTATGTTAAGAATATTACAAACGATTCGCTGGTAATTGCCCGTGATCCTGTAATGAAATTTATTGCAAAGGGCAAACTGATGAACGAGGCAGCGCTAGCATTTTCGACCAATTTCGACCTCAGAAGTACAAAGGACGAATTTCATGCTTCCGGTGTACTTAATAAACTGGATATCACTTCAATGAACCCATTCCTCGAAAACGTTGCATTTGTAAGGGTTAAAAAGGGAACCAACAACCTACTCACTTTTAATTATGATGGCAATAATGATGTGGCGCGAGGTGAGCTTTTTTTTAGTTATGATAACCTTGCCATCCGACTGATCGATAAAAAAACAATGGAAGACAAGGGCTTTGGCGAATCGGTGGCTTCTTTTTTTGCCAACAATTTCATCGTAAGGTCGGATAACCCTAAATACACCATTCTTTTCAGGAAGGGGAAAATATATTTTGAGCGCAACAAACAAAAATCATTTTTCAGCTTTGTGGCAAAATCTGTCCTGAGTGGAATTTCGACTACGATAAGAGGAGGCAACGAAGAACGGAAGGAAAGGCGAAGAAAGCGTAAACTCGAATTGCAGAACCGACCTGCAGCCAGATTGAATGAAGAAGAATATCTTGGTTGGTTATTGCCGGCAGATAATCCCCATTAACCGCCTGATGCCGGTAATTTTTGCCAATGGCTTGTATTTAGACCGGTTTGGCAACTTCGGCAGTGTTATTGCCGGGTGAATTTACAAGTTCTGAAATCCGGTAAGCATCCATTTGACCGGCAGGAAAGGGTTTTAATAAATCCAACAAGTCTTTTTCGTCACGGGATTCGATCCAAAATTTCTCAGATTCTTTCGGCAGGATTACAGGCATACGGTTATGAATATCTGCCATCAATTCATTTGGTGTTGTTGTAATTATCGAGAAGGAATGGATGGTTTCACCAGCCGGCGATTTCCATTGATCCCATAATCCGGCCATCGAAAATACCTGCTGGTTTTTCACAAATATCCGGTATGGGATTTTTCTGGCTTTCAAACCATTGGCTTTCCACTCATAAAATGCATCCGCCGGAATGATACATCTCCTGAGTTTAAAGGATTGTCTGAATGACGGCTTTTCAAGGATTGTTTCCGCACGCGTATTGATTAATTTATTGCCGATGGAAATATCTTTGGCCCAAAAGGGAATTAAACCCCAGCGAAAAAAACTGAACCTTTGTGGTATTTCATTCGTGATAACAGGAAGGAGCTGAGTTGGGGCGCAATTAAAGTTTTGTAAGAGCATTCCATCTTCAACGGTAATGTTGTAGTGTTCGTTTACAATCTTTAAATCAGGAGCAAATGAATAACGTCCACACATAATTTCAGATTTAAATTCGGGAAAACAGGCTGTTAATATAAACAACTGGTTACCCGGATTGTTCTTTCCTGAATTTTGTTTAATTTTGCACGCCCAAATTTAGCAATGTTTTTTATTGGTGGGCTATGAAGCGCTATCGATTATTGGTGAAATAAAAGTAATAAAGAATGAAAACAATTATCTGGGACACTTTATTTATTGTAGGTTTGGCTATTTTTTTAGCGGTTCTTTCAGTAACAGGAAAAATGAATTATTTGATGAAATTACCATTTATAACTATTTATGCTGCCTATCTTTTAGGGCGGTTTGCCGGATATTTATCGGATAAAAAAAAAGAAATTAAAGCCTGAAATACTGGCAAAAAAATATTCCTGTTTAAAACAATGTTTATTCACTATGATAATTTAAAAAATGGAAAACTTAGTAATTAACACAAATTTGAAGTACAAAATCAAAGATATTTCACTTGCTGACTGGGGAAGGAAAGAGATTGATATTGCCGAAAAGGAAATGCCCGGTTTAATGTCGATCCGCAGAAAGTTTTCGGCAGAAAAGCCACTAAAAGGGGTAAGGATAACCGGATCGTTACACATGACCATCCAGACGGCGGTTCTCATAGAAACATTAACCGAACTTGGTGCAGAAGTAAGGTGGGCCAGTTGTAATATTTTTTCAACCCAGGATCATGCCGCTGCTGCGATTGCCGCTACCGGAATACCGGTTTTTGCCTGGAAAGGCGAGAGCCTCGAAGAATATTGGTGGTGTACGTATCAGGCACTTTCATTCCCTGACGGCAAAGGGCCACAACTTATCGTTGATGACGGGGGTGATGCTACATTACTTATTCATAAGGGTTTTGCTGCAGAAAAAAATCCCGGATTATTGAAACAAAAACCCACAAATGCCGAAGAAAAAGCAATTTTGGAACTGCTTCAAAATGTTTTTGTTGAGGATAATGAAAGGTGGCATCGTACTGTTAAGGAATGGAAAGGTGTTTCTGAAGAAACTACAACGGGTGTACACCGGCTTTACCAGATGAAAGAACTTAGTGAACTGCTTGTCCCGGCAATCAATGTTAACGATTCGGTGACCAAATCAAAATTCGACAACCTGTATGGCTGCCGCGAATCGCTTGCTGATGGGATAAAACGCGCTACCGATGTGATGATTGCCGGAAAAGTGGTTGTTGTTTTGGGTTATGGTGATGTTGGAAAAGGTTCGGCAAAATCGATGCGTGCTTACGGCGCAAGAGTTGTCGTTACCGAGATTGATCCGATTTGTGCATTGCAGGCAGCTATGGAAGGCTTTGAGGTGACAACCATCGAAAATACCCTTAAGGAAGGACAAATTTTTGTTACCACAACCGGAAACAGGGATGTAATCACTTTGGAGCACATGCAGCAGATGAAAGATGAAGCGATTGTGTGCAACATTGGTCATTTTGATAATGAGATACAGGTTCATAAACTCGAAACCACAGCCGGAATAACCAAGCTTAACATTAAACCACAAGTTGACAGATATCGTTTCCCCGACGGGCATTCGATTTATCTGCTGGCTGAAGGACGGCTTGTAAACTTAGGCTGTGCTACCGGACATCCTTCTTTCGTGATGAGTAACTCGTTTACCAATCAAACGCTCGCTCAGATCGACTTATGGAAAAACCGCGATAAATATGCCATCGACGTTTATCGCCTTCCGAAATATCTCGACGAAGAAGTTGCCCGACTGCATCTTGAGCAATTGGGTGTTAAACTTACCACACTTACCAAAGAGCAGTCAGAATATCTTGGCATTCCGGTAAATGGCCCTTTCAAAGCTGACCACTACAGGTATTAAAATTCGAATTTTAAAAAATATAAAAAGGCGCCGGGATAACTTGCGCCTTTTTGCTTTAGCATAATTTGATCAGCTAATTATATATGTGTAAGATATCTCCGTCGTAACTGGTGCGATATTGAACAAGGGCGTACCTAGCCGGTCCGTCAACCACCGAGCCATCTAAAATCAGGTACCGGGTCCCCGAACAAGTATCTTTTACAACAATTCCCGATTCATCCACAATTACTTTGGCACAGACTTCGACAGGAGCGGAAATACAACAACTGTCAGGTTTGTAGGTTGGAGTTCGTTCGTAAGCCATAAATTCATCGGTTGATAAACGGTAAACCAAAATACCCCTGCTGGGAGCGGTGGCGGTTAAATAAACCCATCCTCCAACAGTATTTAATTGTGAGTATTCGGTCGAATTTGGCCGGATGTAAATATTAACATACCCAATCTGGATTGGACTTTCATCATTTTTTCCACACGAAGTAATCACGAGAGCGGTAATAAAAGAAACAAAAAATAAAGCAAGCGCTAATTTCGTTTTCAGTTTCATAAATTTCACATTTTTAAGCTCAAACGCTGAGTTTGACATTATATTTTTGATGAAAATTCCCAAAATCATATTGCATTTTGTAAATGGTCTTTTAATTTTTGGTGCTCTGTTTGTTTTTGCAGGCTGTGCAAACTTTAAAGCACAAAAGAACAGGCAAAGCGAAAGGTCGGCGAAAAAGGAACTGAAACGAAAGGAAAAAGCTTATGCAGTTCTCAAGAAGAAGCATTTCGAAATGCAGACAGAGGATACAAAAAGACGTATTAAAATGTCGGAAAGACGACTTAAACAATATCACAGGCACCATGAAAAGAATTCTTTTTGGAAAAGGCTTTCGGATATTTGATTGTCGGTAGCCCGATGATTTGACTAATTTTATCTCCGGATTGAAGTTGTATTGTTTACGTGGTTTGAATTGACGATTTGATAGATATGAAGTTCGGTACCAGCTAAATTGCTGTTTAATATACTGTTATTCAATGATTAAATATCTTAACTTGTGGCCAGCTTTGATACTTGTTTTTCTTTTTTTTGAAGGAATCGGACATTTGGATGCACAAAATGCAAATGGATATTTGTTTGACCGGATCACTTCTGAAAATATCATTCTTCAAAAAGGACTTTCGCAAAATACCGTTTTTTGCATTTTGGAAGATAATCAGGGATACATGTGGTTTGGAACCTGGGATGGACTCAATAAATTTGATGGTTACACCTTTACCATATATAATAAGCGAAACGGGCTTTCCAACGAAACGATTAATACAATGTTAGAAGATGAATTCGGAAGGATGTGGATCGGCACCGAAAACGGGCTCAACTGTCTTAACCGGAAAACCGGGAAAACTTCTGTTTATAAATCTGTTCCCGACGACACAACCACCATTTCGGACAACTGGATCACTTATCTCATGCAGGATAAGCCAGGCCGTTTATTAATTTGTACGCGGCACGGTTTAAATATTCTCGATTTCAAAACTGAACTTGTAACAAGATATCAAAACCAGGATGCCGGGCTCAGAAATTTACGAAGCAACTGGATAAATTATATATTTTGCGACAGCCAAAACAATTATTGGGTAGGATCAAATTTCGGTCTATTAAGGTATGATCCGGAAACCCGGGAAAATGTCCGTTATCTCAACAGACCTGGTGATCGCGAAAGCCTGAGCAGTAATATTGTTAAAGTAATAATGGAGGATTGTGATCATCAGATCTGGGTAGGAACCGACAATGGCTTAAATCTGATCGATTTTGATAAAGGAAAATTCAGAATTTTTCGTACCAGTTCAACTGAACCTGGATCGATCAGCAATAATGTAATTAACGATATTTTTGAAGATAGCAGGAAAACCTTTTGGGTTTCAACTGACGGGGGAGGATTAAACATCCTTAATAAAGGCACAGGAGAATTTACAAGGATTGAAAACGAGCAAAAGGATCAAAATAGCCTTGGTAACAACAGGGTTTACGATATTTATGAGGACCGTGACAAAAACCTTTGGTTCGGAACTTTTAAAGGGGTAAGTAAAATCGACAGGCAAACCAGTAAATTTAATTTGTTTACCCACAACCCCGATGATCCCAATAGTGTGAGTGATAATTTTATCTGGGCTTTTTATGAAGTCGGGCCAAATACTTTTTGGATTGGAACGGATGATGGTATCAGTGTTTTCGATAAGAACAGGAAAACTTTCAGGAATATTAAAAGAATACCTGAAAGCCGAAACACATTGGCCTCCAAACGGATAAGATGTATCCTGAAAGATTCATCCGGCAATTTCTGGATTGGATTTCGCGATGCTGGCCTGGATAAATATGAACCGGCCACCGGAAAATACACTAATTTCAGCCCTGCCCTCCAGGATAATAATGCAATATGCGATCTTTACGTAACCTCTCTGCTGCAGGATAGAACCGGAATGATCTGGGCCGGAACAAGTAATGGTCTCAATTTAATAAACCCAAATACAAATCAGATCCGTTCATTTCTCCACCGGAATGGTGATACTACTTCGCTCTCGAATAATACCATTTACGGCCTTACCGAAGATAATAAGGGTGTAATCTGGCTGGCGACCAGCGAAGGACTATGCAGATACAACCGTGATAAAAATAGCTTTACAACTTTCCATAATCGCCCTGGCAACAGCAAGCAAACTGTTTCGGATAAACTGTTTTGCGTTTACGAGGATAGCAGGCAAGATCTTTGGCTTGGAACACGTGGTGGCGGCCTGGAAAAATTTGACCGGAACAGCAAAACTTTTGTTTCTTTCACTACTGATGACGGACTCTCCAACAATGTTGTGTATGGCATCCTCGAAGATGAGCAGGAAAACCTTTGGTTGAGTACAAACTGGGGCCTGTCGAAATTTAATAAAGACAGCCATAATATAATTAATTATGATGTAACTGATGGAATTCAAAGCAACGAATTCAATTCAGGGGCATATCTTAAAAGCAAGGAAGGGGAAATGTTTTTTGGCGGAATGCGCGGTTTTAATTCATTTTACCCCAATGATATTAAGATTAATTCGGCTATTCCCGAGATCGCCATCACTGCATTTAAGAAATTTAATGTTTTGCAGCCCGGCGAAATTCTCGATGGCGATACCATCGTGCTGGCGCACGATGAGAACTTCTTTTCATTCGAGTTTTCAGCACTCGATTTTGTAAATCCTTCCAAAAACAAATATTCATACATTCTCAAAAACTACAACAACGACTGGACAAATGTTGATGGTAGCAGGCATTTTGCTGAGTACACCAAAGTTAGCCCGGGTATTTATACTTTCAGGGTGCTGGGTTCAAATAATAATGGTGTTTGGAATAGCAAAGGAATTACGCTCACAATTATCATCAAACATCCCTGGTACGCAACCTGGGTTTTTAGGATTGGTGTATTGATATTCATAATTGCTGCTATTTATTCCATTGTTTTTTTCCGGATTCGAATTATAAGGAGGAAACATGCTATGGAGAAAAAAGTTCTCCAAATCCAGAAACAATTATTCGAAATACAGCAAAAAGCACTCCGGCTGCAAATGAATCCACATTTCATTTTTAACTCTCTAAATTCGATACAAAGTTTTGTTCTTTCCAAAGATATCGACATGGCAGTGAATTACCTCGGCAGGTTTTCGCAACTGATGCGGCTGATCCTGACTAATTCTGCCGAATCAATCATCCCCCTTGCCGACGAACTCCAGGCCGTTAAGCATTACCTCGATATTGAAAAACTCCGTTTCGAAGATAAATTTACCTACACGATTGAAATCGATCCGCAAATCGACGAAGAATTTACCGGAATACCTCCAATGATAATTCAACCCTACATCGAGAATGCCATTATTCATGGCCTTGTACACAAAGATTCCGAAGGCCATGTTAAAATCGAATTTAAGAAAGACGGTAACCAAATTCTATGTACCATTCAGGATGATGGAATCGGAAGGCACAAAGCCATGGAAATTAAAAAAAATTCGGGTTTGAATTCCAGGTCAAAAGGGATGCTGATAACAAAAGAGCGGCTGGAAATATTAAACCAGGGTTCAGAAAAAAAGTACTCGGTGAAGGTTACCGACCTTACCGATGAGAATGGAAATGCCTCTGGTACAAAGGTTGAACTCGTAATTTTATTTCAGGAAATTTAACTGATTCTTATTTATAATTGCTAAAAATTGTGGTTCATTGCCTAAAAATTGTCAATGCATTGAACTATTTTTTTGATATTTGACCCTTTAATTTTTAAAGAAAAGATAAATATTGGTTAAAGCGGTCATCATCGAAGACGAGAAAAAGTCGAGAAGTGCACTTGAAGGATTGCTCAGCAGGTATTGCACAAATGTTATAATCATGGGTGAGGCCGAGGGTGTTCATACTGGGATTGCACTTATCAGACAACATCAGCCCGATGTGGTTTTTCTCGACATTCAAATGCGTGATGGGAGCGGATTCAGGTTGCTCGAGGAAGTTGGAGAAATCAATTTCGAAATTATTTTTACCACGGCTTTTGATGAATATGCAATAAAGGCTATTAAATATTCAGCGCTGGATTATTTGCTAAAACCAATCGTTCCGCAGGAATTAATAGATGCTGTTAAAAAAGTAGAAGAGCGGAAAATTGCTAAAAGCAGCAGTCAAAGTAAAAATATCGATGTGTTACTCGATAACCTCAAGGCTACCTCACGTGAATCCCACAAGATCATTTTATCAACTTCCGAAAAAATTCATGTGATTAAAGTTGACGATATTATCCGTTGTGAATCGGATAACTATTACACGACATTTTTCTTTACCGACGGCAAGAAATTACTTGTTTCCAAAACGCTGAAAGAAAATGAAAATTTGATCAAGGATCAGACCTTCATCCGCCCTCATAAGTCGCATTTGATTAATACAAAGTACATAAAAGGTTATATGAAAAGTGATGGTGGGTATATTGTTATGATCGACGATAGCAAGATTCCGGTTTCACGTCGGAAGAAAGAAACGATCATTGAGATCATTAATAACTTGTAAGACGAACATTTTTTTGCATCAGATAACTAATACATCAATTTAAGTTTTAAAAAGATACGAATTTGAAGGTTGAAGTAAGAACAAATTTGTAAGCGGGGTTTTATTACAAATTTGTTTCCAGGAGGTATTCTATTTATTTTAAGATAAAAGTGACTGGAATATAGCAATTTTCGTAATAACCGAAAACTGATTGTTAAAAACCGTTAACTGATTTTTTCTTTACAATGAATAGTGGATACTCTACTTTTACTTGTTCAAAATCATTCTTTCGACTAACATGGACGATTTTATCTATTTTCTTCTGGTAATTGGTTGGTTGGGCTATTCCATTTACAGGCAAAGCGAAAAAAAGAAACGCCTGCTCGCTGAGCGGAGATCCGTTCAGCAGGATCCGGCTGTTCCTGACTTTTCGGCGCCTGTGGTTACAGACGAATCAAGTTCAAATGCTGCACCGGTGGTTCCGGATTTTAAGAAAACATTGGAAGAATTTTTACTTGGCAAACAGTTAAGCCTGGAGGATGTGACTCAAAATGAGGCACAGTCTCTCGAAGTAATTCCGGAACAAGTTGTTTCGGATGAAGACCGATATCAAAATTATACTGCTGCTGAGGGAATATCTAAATCATCCTGGTATGAAAATACGGAGACACAGGCTTTAATGGTTGATGAAAAACAGATTGGGCCGAAAAACGATTTGATGTTATGTGACGAGGAAGAAAGTTATCATTTCTGGGATGAGTTTGATCTTCGCAATGCAGTGATTTATTCGGAAATCCTTAACAGAAGGTTTGTTCATTAGTGTAAATTTAAATAAAGAGGTAAGCGCAAAAAGGTTTGGTTAATACTTTTTTTTATTAGTAATTTTACCGCCCTTTAGCACAATATGTAATCTAACATAAAACTATATGGTATGTTAAGAAATCTACTTTTAACTATTAGTATTGTATTCGCGTCAACCCTGTTCGTACATTCACAAACAGGAGCGCTTCAGGGGAAAGTCCTGGATAAGGACACTAAAGAGCCAATCCCCTTTGCCAATGTGGCTGTGTTTTCTGGTGGTGACCTGGTTACTGGTGGTACAACTGACTTCGATGGTAAATATGTCATCAAGCCGTTAACCCCCGGTACTTACAATGTTAGAGCTTCTTTTGTTGGATATCAGACAAAAGAAATATCTAATGTGGTTGTAGGAGGTGACAAAATTACCTTTCAGGACATTCAACTTGGAGTAACTGCCGAAACACTTGAAACTGTTGAAGTTATCGAGTACAAGGTTCCTTTGATTCAAAAGGATCAAACTACTTCAGGCGCAACCGTAACCTCGGAAGAAATTGAGAAAATGCCCAACCGTTCGGCAACTTCTATTGCAACAACAGTGGGAGGTGTTTACTCAGATGCCGACGGGGGAAACATTAGTATCCGTGGTCAGCGTGGTGATGGAACAGTTTATTACATCGACGGGATGCGTGTTTTAGGATCAGGCGCACTTCCGGAATCTGCTATCGAGCAGGTTTCGGTTATCCTGGGCGGAATTCCTGCCAGATATGGAGATGCAACCGGTGGTATCATCAGCGTTACCACCAAAGGGCCATCCAGGGAATTTGGTGCAGGATTTGAATTGCAAACTTCCCAGTTTCTTGATAATTTTGGTTACAACCGTTTGGGCTTCAGTGTTCAGGGACCATTATTTTCTAAAAAGAATGAAAACAATACCCGGACCTCAATCCTTGGATATTTTCTTGCTGGTGATGTTACATACAGGCAGGATGGATCTCCTTCTGCAAAAGGAACAATCAATATTGTAAAAGATGATTACCTCAATTATCTGAAGGAAAATCCCCAGAGACAGACAGGTACCGGATTTGGATTGTACAACAATTCACTCTATACCCGGCTCGAGAATACCGAATCGATCAACCGGACTAAAAATACCGAAGCTACCGACGTAAGTGTATCCGGGAAAATTGACTTAAGGACTTCACCAACGATCAACCTTACATTTGGTGGTTCATTTAACTATCAGGATTATAAAGCTTTCCAATATGCAGGATCACTTTTTAACTACGAAAACAATCCGCATGTAAACAATAACACATGGAGGGTTTTTGGAAGATTTACACAGCGTTTCCCTACTGATAAGGAAACCAGTTCGGTTGTAAAGAATGTTTATTATGCAATCCAGGCTGACTATTCGAAGTTTCATCAGGTTGTAGAAGACGACACCCATAAGGGGAATCTTTTTAACTATGGTTATCTTGGAAAATTTGAAACCTATAAAAGACGATCATACGAATTAGGTTCTGATACAGTAAATGGTAATATATACAATAATGTCTGGCTTCAGAACAACTGGCAGGATACAGCCTATACTTTCCAGGCAGCAAATGTAAATCCTGTTGTGGCGCGCTATACCCAACAATATTATGATCTTTATCCTGACAAGGGTGACTGGCGGAATCCAACTACCGGAAACTGGCTGAATTATAACCAGGTTCAGTTGTACGGAGGTTTACTTAACGGACAATCTCCAGACAATGTTTACACCATGTGGACAAATGTTGGAACGCAATACAATGGTTATCAAGTTACTGATAATAGCCAGATATCTTTAAGTGCCAATGCATCGGCTGATATTGGAAATCATGCCATCGAATTTGGATTACAATATGAGCAACGAAGTGACAGAGGTTATGGTTATGGACCGGTAAATCTTTGGGGACTAATGCGTTTAATTACAAATACACATATCAATCAGCTGGATTTGAATAATCCTCACCTTGTTACAATTGACGGTGTATTCCAGGATACTATTAATTATGACCGGTTATACAGCCAGGTCGAGCAAAGGGTGTTTGATATTAACCTCCGGAAGAAACTTGGTTTATCCCTTGATGGAACAGACTGGCTCGATATCGATTCATATGATGTAAATACCCATACCATTAATTATTATGATGCCAATGGTCAATTGCATAAGGATATGCCGGTTGAAGGAGGTCTTTCTATTGATATGTTCAGCCCGGATGAATTATTAAATAAGGGAGTTAACTATGTTTATTATTATGGTTACGATCCTTATGGTAACAAAAGCACTTCCAGGCCATCTTTTGACGACTTTTTTAATAAGACAACCAAAGATGCAATTAATCGTGAACAATTTACAAGGGACATTGGTGCTTTTGAACCGATCTATATGGCAGGTTATATTCAGGATAAATTTGCTTTTGATGACCTGGTGTTTAATGTTGGTGTGCGCGTTGACCGTTTTGATGCCAACCAAATGGTATTGAAAGACCCATATTTATTCTACTCGGCCTATACAGCCGGAGAAGTAAAAACAATAAATGGCCAGACCATTAATCACCCGGGTAACATTAGTGACAACGCCGTAGTTTATATCGACAATAAAGATAATCCAACCGTAGTGATGGGATATCGTGAAGGAAGTGTCTGGTATAATTCAGCTGGTACGATTCTCCAGGATCCCGGTGTATTGGATGCCGGTAACGGGATAACCCCTTACCTTGTTAATCCCCAGCAAACCGAAGTTGGTCCTGAAGTATTTAAAGATTATGATCCACAGATTAGTGTAATGCCTCGTATTTCATTTTCTTTCCCAATCTCGGATGAAGCGTTGTTCTATGCCCATTATGACATTCTTACCCAACGTCCTACAGAGCAGCTAAGGATGGATCCAACACAATATTATTATATTACAAAGCAAACTAGCATTGATAATCCAAACTTGAAACCCACCAAATCAATCGACTATGAATTGGGATTCAAACAGAAGATCAGCAACAGTTCCTCTCTGACCATTTCAACATTCTATAAGGAAATGCGTGATCAGATTCAATATTACAGGTTTACAGGTGCTTACACCGGAGGTTCAAATCAATATTATTCTTATAATAATATCGACTTTGGTACGGTAAAAGGCTTGACAATCGAATACGATTTGCGCAGAACCAGTAATGTGAGGGCAAGGTTTAGCTATACACTTCAGTTTGCTGATGGTACAGGTTCGAGTTCTACAACAGCTGCCGCCCTTGTTAATGCCGGCTTGCCTAATCTCAGAACCATTTTCCCACTCAATTGGGACCGTAGACATGCTTTCAATGTAAGTTTTGATTATAGGTTCGGTGAAGGAAAAGACTATTTTGGACCTACTTCAACTAAAACCATTAAAGGTACCGACCAGGTTAAAACTAAACAATGGCTCAAAAATACAGGGGTTAACTTTACGCTTACAGGTGGTTCAGGCACACCCTACACCAGATCAGCCAATATCGTTGGAACATATGCAACCGGTGGAAGCCAGTTGCTTGAAGGTACGATTAATGGTTCAAGACTGCCAGGACAGTTCAGGATTGATATGCGGCTCGACAGGGATATCAACATCTCAGGAAAACCGAACTCATCAACTTATTTGAACGTGTACCTTCAGGTGCTTAACCTGTTGGATACCAAAAATATAACTGCTGTTTATGCTGCAACCGGCAGCGCAAACGATGATGGGTATCTGACAGCACCGGAATGGCAGGAAAATATTAATTCACAACTTGATCCTCAGTCCTATCGCGATTTGTATGCCTTACGAATGAACTCTCCATTTAACTATAGCAATCCTCGCCAAATCAGGTTAGGTGTTATCTTTAATTTTTAATTGAAAGCACGATAATTATTTGAACAGAATCTGCGAAACAAAAAACAATGATAAATATGAAGAACATATTACGACCTCTGCTTATTTTCCTTGCACTAACTGTAGTAATTCAGGGAAGCTTTGCAGATAAGTTAATCACGGAAAAAAACGTAAAGAATACCCAAAATATCAAATCAGGTGCTGCAGGATGTTCTGCCGGGGCTGCTTTTGCTTTCTTGGATATTAATAATGTCCGTTGCCGGATTAATACCGGCGGGGATATGTGGTGGAACTTTGATAAAGCTCAGTATTATGTCCCGGGTAATACATTAAAAACTTCCATGTTTTCGGCATCTCTCTGGATTGGTGGCGTTGACGTAAATGGACAATTGAAGCTTGCAGCCCAGAGATATCGTGCAAGTGGTGATGATTTTTGGCCGGGGCCGCTAACCATTGATGGTACGGCATCGATCGATGATGCAACCTGTTCGCAATACGATAAATTCTTTAAGATGACACGGGCACAGGTAGATGAATATTTGGCCTGGTGGGGCAGCACGAACAGGGCGGAGGAATACCCGGATTATAAAATTCCTCAAGCGATTACCGATTGGCCTGCCCATGGTGATGTTTCAAAAAATCAGAGCTATTACCTTGCGCCTTTTTACGATAATGATGGCGATGGCGATTATGATCCAAGTCAGGGGGATTATCCATATTATGATGTTGACAACAGTTTGTGTAAAAGTTTGACACCAACCATGGATGCAGACTATTATTACCCCAATGATCCTGAAAACTGGAGATATGGAATCCTTTCTGACCAGGTAATAAAAGGTGACCAGACATTATGGTGGGTTTTTAACGATAAAGGAAATGTGCATACCGAAACTACCGGTGCTCCTGTTGGTATGGAAATCAGGGGACAAGCTTTTGCGTTCTCGACCAACGATGAAATTAATAACATGACTTTTTATAGTTATGAAATCATTAACCGGTCAACTTTTACCTTAACAGGGACCTATTTTAGCCAATGGGTTGATACTGACCTTGGATATGCTTATGATGATTATGTTGGTTGCGATGTAAATCGTGGTTTGGGTTATTGTTACAACGGAGTTCCGGTTGATGGAACCGGACAACCGGAAGCCTACGGTGTTCAACCTCCGGCAATTGGCGTTGACTTTTTCCAGGGACCTTATATGGATCCAGACTCATGTGATAACCCATCGTATAACGGAGATGGAATCAACGGACCTTCTTTTTATGGAGATTGTGGCATTGTCGGACAGAACGGAGCAAAAATCACCATGAATTATGGACTTGACAATTCACAAACAGGCGAATTCACAGTTAGATCAGAAGCTATTAATGGAGTGAATTTTGGGGATGGAATAAAAGATAATGAGCGTTTTGGTATGCGTCGTTTTGTGTATCACGATAACTGTGGCGGCGGGCCAACCTGTGACCCTTCAATAGCCCCTGAATATTATAATTTCCTTCGTGGAATATGGAAAGATAACACCAAAATGCAGTACGGCGGAAATGCACATACACCAGATGCTGATGGTCCTGATTGTGATTTTATGTTTCCTGACGATACTGACCCGTGTAACTGGGGAACCGGTGGACTACCACCAAACGCCGGCTGGAATCAGAATGGGAAATTTTGGAATGAGGTTACTGCAAATAATAATCCTTACGACCGTCGTTTTATGCAATCGGCCGGGCCATTTGAACTTTACCCAGGCGCCGTAAACTATATTACTGTTGGGATTCCATGGGCACGCGCAACAACCGGAGGTCCTTGGGCTTCTGTACAATTGTTGCGGGTTGTTGATGATAAATGCCAGGCATTGTTTGATAACTGTTTTAAAGTTCTCGATGGGCCCGATGCACCGGATTTGAGTTTCCTCGAAATGGACCGCAAGCTTATTGTTTTTATTTCAAACCGGAAAGGTTCAAATAATTATAGAGAAGGCTATTCGGAAATTGATCCAAACATTCAGCTTCTTGAAGATTCGATACCAAAGCCTCCTGCTGTTATTGATTCGCTTAAAAGGTATAAATTTGAAGGATATCAGATATTCCAGTTACGCCGGGCTGATGTAAGCGTTGAAAGTCTGAAAGACGCCGACCTCATTCGTTTGGCAGCACAATTTGACAGAAAGAATGGTATCGGCAAGCTTGTAAATTATAACTATGATCAGTCTATTGGTGGTAATGTCCCTGTTATCGAGGTTACAGGTGGCGACGAAGGAATCAGCCATTCATTTACTGTTTCGGATGATTTATTTACAAATAGTACCAATAAATCGTTGGTAAATCACAAACAATATTACTTCCTTGCTGTAGCGTATGCGTTCAATGAATATGCACCCTATTCTCAGGAACCTGGTATTTTAAATGGTCTTTACGGTCAGAAGCGTACTTACCTTGCCGGGCGTAAAAACATTAAAGTTTATACTGCTATTCCTCATAAGTCGGTAAATGGAGTTACCATGAACTCAGCGTATGGTGATGGATTTGAAATTACACGTCTTCAGGGTCAGGGTAATGGTGGTATTGAGCTGGAAATGAAGGCAGAAAGCCTTGCAGAAGTTTTGTCAAAATCTCCGGGAAGTGCAACAAATCAATATGGCGATGATGGTTACCCAATTGTTTATAATCCTGTTTATGAGAAAAATCTGGGTCCGATTAAAGTTAAAGTTGTTGACCCGTTAAATGTAAAGAGTGGAACTTACACCATCAGATTTGTTAATGTTAAGTCACCAACAAATGATTCTACCAAAATTTCACACGCAAAATGGGTATTATCGGATGAAAGTGGAAATACTTTCTCTTCCGATACAACAATCAATATCAGGAATGAACAGATTATTCCTGAATTGGGAATTTCTGTTAATATCGAGCAGATTTCATTCCCAGGTGATTCTCTTTCAGTTAATAATGGTTTGATAAGATCTGAAATTAAATATCAGGATAGTTCACAAATGTGGTTCTCCGGGGTTCCAGATTTTGATGTACCAGGAAGTGCTCTCAACTGGATCAGATCAGGTGTTTATAAAGATGATCAGAATGTGCGTTTTAACGACTGGGATATGACCAATGATGATCCATGGGATGCTCTTCAATATTATGAAAAAATTGTTGGTGGAACCTGGGCACCATATTCGTTGGTTGCCTCCGGTGAACAACTTTCGGTTGGACCTGCATTCAACAGGATTTCTAAAAGTACTGCAACGCTTTCAGGTATTGCCAGTGTTGACGTCGTTATTACCTCTGATAAGTCGAAATGGACCAGATGTCCTGTTGTTGAGATGTCGGCTGATGCAATGTTGTCGCAAGGTCATGCTGAACAATATTCTCTCAGAAGGTCTCCATCAATAGATAAGGATGGGAATTTTGCTGCTGACGGGGCATTGCCAGGTAATAATCCTGACGATCCAAATTACATTAATGGTACCGGGATGGGCTGGTTCCCCGGATATGTTATCAATATTGAAACCGGAGAACGCCTCAATGTGATGTACAGCGAAAATTCGTTTCTTGCCGGAGAAAATGGCAGAGATATGAAATGGAACCCGTCAAAGAATCTTGTAAGTGAAGAAAGTGTATCTGGGATTGCTTTTGGCGGAATGCATTATTTATATGTGATGAACCATACAAGTTTGACTTATGGTGGACGCACATTTAATTTCCCCGCTTACGATGCAGGTGAATTTTTAAGAGATACACTTACGAGTCAGTTGCCGGCGATATTAACAAGAACTGCTCTGTATTCCAGTTGCATGTATGTAAATATTCCGCTGGCTGTTAGTGATACGGTTTGGTTGCCTGAAGGAAACGATGTTACGATCAAAATCAGAATAGCAAAACCATATCAGCGGTATTTCTCTACTCCGCTTGATTCACTTAATGCTAAGAATGTAAATAATGGTAATCCGATGTATTCATTTACTACTGTTGGATATGAACCATTGGCATACACCGCTGCCAAAAATCAATCGGACCTTGATAGGATAAATGTGGTTCCAAATCCTTACTATGCTTATGCTGACGGGCCGGGATATGAGAAAAATCAACTCGATAACAAGGTAAAAATTGTTAACCTGCCTGAAAGATGTGTCGTTACGATCTTCAATATTAGTGGTACAATTATCAGACAATACGATGTTGATAAAGCTGGTATTGCGAATCCACGCTCTTCGATAAAAGGTCTGGAAACTGATGCCAAAACTTCAATTGACTGGGATTTAAAGAACTACGCCGGCATTCCTATTGCCGGAGGGATTTATCTTATTCATGTTAAAGAAACGGGAGGTCGTTCAGGAGAAAGGGTGATTAAATGGTTTGGAGCAATGAGGCCAATCGATTTGAACACATTCTAATGCATACTTTAACGAAAATTATGATTACTAGTATAAAACCAGAAAGCATGAAAAATATTTATAGATACATCATTGCAATGTTCTTATCAGGATTGCTGATTTTCCCAATCGCTGATCTGATGGCTGGAAACAAGGATCGCTCGGGCCAGGCGGGTGCTTCTGAATTATTAATTAACCCCTGGGCCCGGAGTTCAGGCTGGGGAGGCGTAAATGTTGCAAATACCAGGGGACTCGAATCCGTGTTTACCAACATCGCAGGTACTGCGTTTACTACTGGAACCGAATTGATTTTTACAGCAACTGATTATTTAAAAGGTGCTGATATAAAAATTATGAACTTTGGTTTGACTCAGCATGTTGGTGAAGCTGGAGCATTAACATTATCAATTATGTCGATGAATTTTGGAGATATTGAGATTACAACAATAAATAATCCTGATCCATCTGACGGAAGTATTGGAACATTTTCTCCAAGCCTTGTTAACATAAGCGTTGGTTATGCTAAAGCCTTTTCAAATAGTATTTACGGGGGTTTTAACCTGAAAATTATATCTGAATCAATTTCAGATATGAGTGCCCAGGGAGTTGCTATTGACGCAGGTATTCAGTATGTTACAGGTGAAAAAGAAAACATTAAATTTGGAATTGCCCTTAAAAATGTTGGACCAACCATGAAATTCTCCGGAGACGGTTTGTCATTCAGGGGATTTTATGATCAGTTCTCTGCCTTTTCTCCAACATTCGAGCAACGAAAAGCTGATTTTGAATTACCTGCAACACTATTAATCGGTGGTGCTTATGATTTCTTATTTGCTGAGAACAGGTTTACGCTTGCAGGAAGTTTTCAATCTAATTCATTTACAAAGGATCAATTCATATTAGGAGGTGAATTTGCATTGAAAAATTACTTAATGTTAAGGGCCGGCTATTCATATGAAGATGGAATTACCGACAAAGCTAATCGTACAACTGTATATACCGGACCAAGTGCGGGCTTTACTGTTCAGGTTCCACTCAGCAAGGAAAAGGGAACAACCTTTTCTATTGACTATTCGTATCGTGCTACCGATCCGTTTGATGGAGTGCACACGATTGGTGCCCGCATCAATCTATAAATTGAATTTATTTAAAGAATTTTCTTAATTTTGCTTTTCAAATTTAAGACCCTTTTTTAGAAAAGGGTCTTTTCTATTATTATCGAATTAAAAATACAGTAAACTGTTATGTCAGGAATTATGTATTATAGCGAAGAAGGATTAAAAAGGCTAAAGGATGAATTGGTCCATTTGGTTACGGTTGAACGTCCTTCGATTTCCAAGCAGATTGCCGAAGCCCGCGATAAAGGTGACCTTTCAGAAAATGCTGAATATGACGCTGCTAAAGAGGCTCAGGGGATGCTTGAAATGAAAATTTCGAAATTGGAAGATGTCATTAGAAATGCCAGAATATTGGATGAATCAAAATTGGATTTGACAAAGGTTTTTATTTTGACAAAGGTTAAAATCAAAAATCTGAAAAATGGATCTATAATGACGTACACCATTGTTCCTGAGAGTGAGGCAGATTTGAAGGCAGGAAAAATATCGGTAAATTCACCCATTGCAAAAGGTTTGTTGGGAAAAATTGTTGGTGATCGCGCTGAAATTAAGGTACCGGCAGGTATTATCGAATTTGAAATCATCGAAATAACCCGATAAGTACAGCTAAAATTTATCCAGAAATTGCTAAATGGTAAGTAAAACTGTTTAGCAATTTTTTTTTGGAATGATTACTTTTGCTGCATCTTAACCATTAAAATTTATAGGCTATGAGTACAATTTTTACTAAAATCATAAAGGGAGAAATTCCGTCGTATAAAATTGCGGAAGATGAGAAGTTTTATGCTTTTCTCGATGTAAATCCCCTGGCAAAAGGCCATACTCTGGTTGTTCCTAAAGTTGAAGTCGATTATATTTTCGACTTGGACGATGATACCACCAAAGAATTATTTGTGTTTTGTAAGAAAGTGGCTAAAGGAATCAAGCGTGTAATTGAATGTAAAAAGATTGGAATAACCGTTTTAGGTCTGGAAGTTGCGCATGCACACGTACACCTGGTACCGATAAATGGAATTTTTGATATCGATTTCAGCAAGCCTAAAGTTAAATTATCGAAGGAAGAATTTGTTGAGATTGCCAGGGAAATTTCATCAAAAATTGAGGTTTAAAAGGATTTTATATAATGCGAAAAAAAACTGATTTTCTTGTCGTTGGTTCAGGGATTGCCGGATTAAGCTATGCCCTGAAAGTTGCTGATTTTGGAAAGGTTTGTATTATTACAAAATCAAAGGCTGAAGAAACGGCGACAAGTTATGCCCAAGGTGGCATTGCTGCGGTTATGTACACTCCCGATACCTATGAAAAACACATTCAGGATACCTTGATTGCCGGCGATGGCCTCAACGATGAAAAAATTGTCAGAATCACAATAACCGAATCAACCGAGAGGGTGGGAGAACTTATCAATTGGGGGACGAATTTCGATAAAACCAAGAGCGGACGATATGCTCTGGGAAAAGAGGGTGGCCACTCTGAATATCGTGTCCTTCATCATAAGGATAATACCGGGTTTGAAATTGAAAATGTACTGCTGCGACAAGTTAAGCAACATCCGAATATTGAAATTTTCGAAAACCATTTTACGATCGATATCATCACACAGCATCATTTGGGAAGCGAGGTTAACAGGCGTTCATCCGATATTGAATGTTATGGAGCCTATGTTTTAGATATCGGAAAAAATGAAATTCATACCTTTTTAGCTAAAACTACGATGATTGCGACCGGTGGTGTAGGAAATGTTTATTCAACAACCACGAATCCACAAATTGCAACCGGCGACGGAATCGCGATGGTTTACCGGGCAAAAGGGATAATCGAAAAAATGGAATTCATCCAGTTTCACCCCACAGCGCTTTACAACCCAAAAGAAAAACCATCTTTTCTTATCACGGAGGCTTTGCGTGGTTATGGTGCGATTTTGAAGGATTCAAACGGCAAAGAGTTCATGCAAAAGTACGACATTCGTTTTTCTCTTGCCCCCCGTGATATTGTGGCCAGAGCCATCGATAACGAAATGAAAATCAGCGGCAGTGACCATTTATATCTCGACTGCAGGCACATCAGCAAGGATGAACTCATCGATCAGTTTCCTACGGTTTATGCCAAATGCCTGAGTATTGGAATTGATATCTCCAGAGATATGATCCCCGTTGTCCCTGCTGCTCATTATACCTGTGGCGGAATTAAAACAGACGAATTTGGCAGGAGCTCTATAAATTTCCTCTATTCGAGTGGCGAATGTTCCTCTTCAGGATTACACGGGGCTAATCGTCTTGCTTCAAATTCGCTGCTCGAATCTTTGGTATTTTCACATCGCGCCGGTATCGATGCCATCCAAAAAATCAAATCAATAGAATTCAGGTACGATATCCCGGATTGGAATGCTGAGGGTATGGTGATGAACGAGGAGTTAATTCTGATTACACAATCCTTAAAGGATCTTCAGGCAATAATGAGTAATTATGTTGGAATTGTAAGATCAAACATCAGACTAAAACGGGCGTTGGACAGGCTGGAAATTATTTACAGGGAAACTGAGGATTTGTATGATAAATCAATCCTTACTGTTAAAATTTGTGAGCTCAGGAATATGATTAATGTGGCCTATCTGATTATAAAAATGGCAATGCAGCGAAAGGAAAGCATCGGACTACATTTTTCATTGGATTATCCTAAGACCATTGGTTATCGTGATAATCAACAGGAGGAGTAATAATTGATAAATCAGCAACAATATTTGAATTTGGTAATCAGGCCACAGGAATTACAAAGTATAAACAATAGTGATTTGCATTTGCTTACCGAGCAATTTCCATATTGCCAGACTTCACAATTACTTTATCTCCTGTCGCTTATGAATGAAAATAATATTCAGTTTCCCAAGAGGTTAGGTATAGTGGCAGCTTTTGTCAACGATCGTCGTGTGTTGAAAGACCTGGTTGAACGGTTCAATAATCCTCATTTCGATAAGAAAGATATGGAAGATCATGAAACCGAAAAAGGCAATGACGAAAGTTATATGATTGATTCATCTGCAGCTCAGCCTACTGATAATGTTGAGTATTCGCCTGAGGTCGCAGAATTATTTGCTCCTGAGCAAAAAAATATTTCAGTGGAAGCCGCTGGAACTGACACAATTAATGAACCCGCCAATTCGGATTTACTACCTGCAGATGCCATGGAATCGTTTTCTTTTGCTGATGAACAGCAGGATGTAGATCAACAGCCGGATACCCTTCCCAGGAAATCAAAAATTGAAATTATTGACCAGTTTATCGAAAAAGCTCCACGAATTACCCGGTCGCGTTCGGATTTCTTTAATCCGGTAGATTATGCAAGAAGCAGTACCGTTGATAAGGAAGATATCGTTAGCGAAACTTTGGCGATGATTTATCACAATCAGGGAAATATCGAAAAAGCAATAAAAATTTATGAGAAATTAAGTTTGAAATATCCGGAGAAAAGTAGTTACTTTGCAGGCCTTATAAAAAAAATAAAAACAGATAATAATCTAAACACTTTATAAAATGTACGTTTTAATCACAGTATTAATTTTAATCGCTGCAGTACTCATCGTACTTGTGGTATTGGTACAGAATTCCAAAGGGGGAGGCCTTGCTTCTAATTTCGCCGGCTCGAACCAGTATATGGGTGTAAGAAAAACAGCCGATTTTCTTGAAAAAGCCACCTGGGGTTTAGCGATAACCATGTTGTTTTTTGTTTTGGTTTCGTCGAAGATTATCCCAAAGTACCAGGCCAACGAAACACAGTCAACCGATACAGAAATCCGTAAGTCAATTCAGGATATTCCGGTTCCTACTGCGCCGGCACAGGGACAGGGTGAAAAAACTGACAATCCGGAGAATAACGACAATCCCGAAAATTAAAACGGCGATTGCAATAACCTAGATCATCAAAAAATATGCGATGTCAGAATGTCATAGATGTTCTGACATTTTTTTTTGACCTAAGGAAAATAATCAGGATGGTTAACCACATCATAAGCCTATTGTTATAACTAAACTTTCTGTTTTGGTAATTTTTTTGGCATTTCTCCTGATTGTCATGATTGTAAAACCTTTAAACGTATTCAGGAAGAAGGTTTATTGTTATCATTTTTCGGTAATTCAGCATTCTAAAAGTAAATCACCTGACAACATTTCGTTAATTCTTTCTGTTATCTGCAAAATATGCGATAAATTCTGCTTTGGCATAAATTATGATTAACCGGCGTGTGACAATCAAAATGCATTTTTAAAACATTTATTTATTTTATAAAATTTAAAAAACATGACAAAAGTTAACATCAAACCATTAGCTGACAGGGTTATTATTGAACCTGCACAAGCTGAGCAAAAAACCGCCGGAGGAATTATTATTCCTGATACCGCAAAAGAAAAACCACAAAGAGGAAAAGTAGTTTCAGTTGGTCCGGGTAAAAAAGACGAACCGATGACCTTAAAAGAAGGCGATGTTGTTTTATATGGCAAGTATGCCGGCACCGAAATCAGTATTGATGGTAAGGATTATCTTATCATGCGCGAATCTGACGTTGTTGCAATTGTTTAATCACTAAAATTTAATTAGAAACATAAAAATTTAAGAAAATGGCAAAAGATATCATTTTTGGTCTCGAAGCAAGAGAATCTTTGAAAAAAGGTGTTGACGCATTGTCGGATGCAGTAAAAGTTACCCTGGGCCCCAAAGGCCGTAATGTAATTATTGATAAATCGTTTGGGGCTCCTATTGTTACCAAGGACGGTGTAACAGTTGCAAAAGAAGTTGATTTGAAGAGCCCGATCGAAAATATGGGCGCCCAGATGGTTAAAGAAGTGGCATCAAAAACCAACGACATCGCTGGTGATGGTACAACAACTGCCACAGTTCTTGCCCAGTCGATATTTACTACAGGTATTAAAAATGTAACTGCCGGTGCAAATCCAATGGACCTGAAAAGGGGCCTTGATAAAGCAGTGGCAGTAGTTGTTGCAGACCTGAAAAAGCAAGCCAAAAGTATTGGCGACAGTACTGAGAAAATTGAGCAGGTTGCTTCAATATCAGCAAATAACGATTACACCATTGGAAAAATAATTGCAGAGGCAATGGGTAAAGTTAAAAAGGAAGGTGTAATTACGATTGAAGCTGCCAAAGGTACTGATACCTACGTTGATGTTGTTGAAGGAATGCAGTTCGACAGAGGATACATTTCGCCGTACTTCGTGACCGACACCGAAAAAATGTCGACCGTTTATGAAAGTCCTTACATTTTAATTCATGACAAAAAGATATCTGTCATGAAGGATCTTCTCCCGATACTCGAAAAAGTCGCTCAAAGTGGTCATCCTTTGTTAATCATTGCCGAAGATGTTGAAACCGAAGCTTTGGCTACTCTTGTAGTTAATAAACTGAGAGGCGGACTGAAAGTTGTAGCTGTAAAGGCTCCAGGATTTGGTGACAGAAGGAAGGAAATGCTCGAAGATATCGCAATCCTTACCGGTGGAACGGTTATCTCTGAAGAAAGAGGGTATAAGTTGGAAGACACAACCCTCGACTATCTTGGAAATGCTGAAAAAATTACAGTTGACAAGGAAAACACTACAATTGTAAGTGGTAAAGGCGACAAAGAAGCTATCGACGGACGTATTGCCCAGATCAAAAAACAGATCGAAAGTACCACATCAGATTATGATAAGGAAAAATTGCAGGAACGTCTCGCCAAATTGGCCGGTGGGGTTGCCGTAATTTATGTTGGCGCTGCCAGTGAAGTAGAAATGAAGGAAAAGAAGGATCGTTTTGACGATGCTTTGAATGCAACACGTGCAGCCATCGAAGAAGGTATTATTCCAGGTGGTGGTGTAGCCTATCTAAGGGCTATCAATGCACTAAAAGATTTAAGAGGTGATAACGAAGACGAGAACACCGGAATTTCAATTATGAGAAGGGCACTCGAAGAGCCGTTGCGTCAGATCGTTGAAAACGCAGGATTAGAAGGCTCGGTTGTTGTAAACAAAGTTAAAGAAGGAAAAGGTGATTTTGGTTTCAACGCCAGGACTGAGGTTTACGAAAACCTTTTCGATGCTGGTGTTATCGACCCGGCTAAAGTTGCCCGTGTTGCCCTTGAAAACGCTTCATCAATTGCCGGAATGTTACTCACTACCGAATGTGTTCTTGCTGAAAACAAGGATGAAAAGGAAAGTGGAATGCCAGGCGGAATGCCTCCGGGCGGAATGGGTGGCATGGGCGGAATGTACTAATCTTGAGAGAGAATATAGAAGTATGAAAGCTTCCCGGTTTCGGGGAGCTTTTTTTTTGCCCTTTTCATGCTGAATTATTTATCCCGGCAATATTTTTAAAATGTTGTCAGCCAGATGTTAAAATTGTTTTATGGCGCATTTTTAATTGAAACAAATAATAATATTAGGCAATTCAAAAAAAAGTATTTACTTTTCTCCAACTTTTCAGTGGTTACATTGTATTTATGGAAAAAGATAAGGATTCAGTAATTGTCGAACAGGTTATTGGTGGAAATATTGAGGCTTTTGGTCATCTTGTTAAAAAATACCAGAACCCAATATTTAATTTGATCACTAAAATGACAAATTCATCGGATGAAGCTGAGGATTTATTACAAACTGTTTTTATCAGAGCTTATGAAAATTTGTCCGGCTATAATCCTGATTACAAGTTCTTTTCATGGATATATCGGATAGCTGTTAATGAGACCATCAACTATTTGAAATCAAAAAGAAAAATTGTTCCGTTGACCGAAGATTTAATTGTTGATGTCGCCGGTGAAGATGAAACAGAAAATTCGTTTACCGAAAGGAAGGTTCAGCTAATGGTAAACCAACTAAAGGAAGAATACAAAGTGTTAATCACACTTAAATATTTTCAGGCTTTAAGCTATGAAGACATCAGCCAGATTACCGGTATTGGGATTGGGATGGTGAAATCCAGATTGTACATGGCGCGTAATATTTTAAAGGAGATGATCTTAAAAAGAGTGTAAATGATAAGCGAACAATTCAAAATATTAATCAACAAATACCTTGATGGTGAAATTACACCAGACGAAAAAATCCTGCTTGATATGAAAGTAGCTGTTGATAACGAGACCCGAAAATATTTTGATGATATGCTATTACTGGATGAACGACTGAAATCGGAAGCGAAAAATACGCATCAAATTGATCTCACGACGAAAATACTTTTAAAAATAAATACTTTAAACCATTCAGCTGTGAAAAACACCAACCAACAATCCATACTAACTTCGGGAATATTGAAAAGTTCCCGGCTTAGAATTGCAATAGCTTTTATTTCCGGAGCTGCGGCCTGTTTTATCATTTTATTTTCCGTTTTCGATTTTGCCGATAACAGTAAAGGTTTGCCCGCGGATGGTTTTTCCGGCTCCATGGTTCCTTCGGCCAACCTTTCGGAGGCTACAAAAATTATCACATCTCCTCAGGCAACAGTCGAAATTTATCAGTCGAAACTTAGGGAAGGTTTTTTTCAACTTGAGGTTCATCAAAACTCTGACGAATTAATCAATGTGGAATTTTCGTTTGATGCAGGAAATTTTCAGGTTTATGGACTTCGCCCGGTTGAGCAGGGGATGAACAGCTCGATTGGGGCTACTATGAATTCAGTAATAATCAGGAGCTCCGGAAATGCCAGGTTTGTATTCCTGCTGAAGCAGATGAATCAATTACCAGGTAATGTCACTATTAAGGTTTATTCTGAAAGCGGCATGCTTTTAAATAACGATAATCTCCAGTTTTAAAATTCTAAAAAAAATATACAATGAAAAAGAGAAATTTATTTATCGCCGGTATCATTGCAATTGTCGTGGTTGCAATAGCCCTGACTGGTATTTTTTACCCCTCTGCTTTCCAGATAGGGGCAGAAGGAACGATAGCCAAAGTCGAAAAGTATCACAAGCAGCAAATGAGTGAAGCCGATGTGCTGATGAGAAGCAAAATTCTGAATGATACCACCAAATTAAAGGAGACTATCAACGGGCTTGTTATGTTTAATGCTTTTGCTGAAAAAATGGCAGAAAATATGGATCAAACCGTTGCCACAATGCGGGGATCCGACTTATCCGGAAGCCAGAAAATGCTTCAAAGTATGAACGAAATCAGAGATTACAGCACCTTCATCAAAAACAATAATGTCACTCTTGACAAAACCATCAACCTCCTTGTAAATCATTACCAAACAAAAACAACCGCTACTTCTGCCGACATTGAACAAAACCTTGAAGAATTCAGCAATTATGTGTATCAGATTTCGGTAAAGGACTCGATACTTGATTCATTTATTGACAATTGCGATGAATTTATTGGTGATGCTCAGATTTTTAAAACCAGGGAAAAAGAGATTGAAGGCTTGAAAAAGGTGCGTGATAATCTGCTTCTCGGCAATGCGCAAATGGCTTTTGTGGTGGGCAACAACGAAAAACTTCAGGTAATTTTGGACAAACCGCTTTATAATATCGAAAGCCTTGGAATGGGAAACGCTTCAAATATAAAAAATGTGGTTATTGCCAATGAAGATAAGCTTAATGCGGTTTGCAGCTCGGAGCAAATAAAAAACATGACCCTTAATAATGACGCAGTTAATGCCATTTTATACAACGCTGATAAAAACCTGGGCACCATTATTTTTTGCGATTCGGATAAATTGCAGCAGGTGGTGAGTAATCAGGTTGATTTAAAAGGCATTGTTTATTCGGCAGATGAATTAAAGAATATGCTTGGAAATCAATCAAATCAGCTAAATGTAATTCTTGCACAGGATGGATTAAGAGTATTGGTACTTGACAAGGATAATTTGAGAGCCATCAATTACTCGGCATCTTTAGGTCAGGTGTTGCAAGCTCAAAATCTGGCTTTAGGAATACTTTTATGTAATGAAGGCAGTTTACAAAATGTATTATCCGGCAATGCCAGTTTGGGCAGGCTTTTGAATATTGATGCAACTGGAAATGTTGCAACCATCAATTCGTCGGGTAAATTGGATCGGATTCTTGCTGTGGGGGCGCTGCAATTTAGCCTTGCTGCTGCCGGAAATGAAGCTTTGGCTAATTGTGCACTTAATAAAAGCGAATTGAACAATGTCCTGAAAAGTAATCAGGCGTTATGTTATTTTCTGGCTAACCAGAATTTGAACCTGTATGTTGCTAACAGCGGCACTATCTCAGCATTCGGCAACCAATCGTTGGGCCTTGTAATCCAGGCCAACGCATCATTGGCAAATTTGATAGCTAATCAAATTGGAAATGCCTACGCAAATAAGCTGAATGCTATTTTGCTGGATCATCCGAATTTAGGAGTTATAATTTATAATATTGGTCTGGAAAATTCTGGCACTTTGCAAAGTGCAGTGCTTAGTAATGTAACTGGTTTACAGGCAGTGTTCAATAGTTTTCCTTCATCACTCGGAGTTATAAATTCAAGATAATTCCTGCAAATAGGATCAAAACCAAAAATTGTTGAAATTGTAATTTATGATGAAAATATATAAATAATGAAATTTAGCCATCCGATCAGGGAAGCATTTTTATTCCTTTCTGCACTTTTTATTTGCCAAGCATCTTATCCCCAGATTTCACAATTTAAAACCAAAGACCTCAGGTTGATTTATCTGAGTTCAGGTTATTCCTACCTTGTCCCGCATACTGCACGATCATTTGAAAATGCATTTTCTTTTCATAAGAAGTTCTGGAATTATAAACCTTCTGAAGAAGTAAGCATCCTGCTTAACGATTTTGAAGATGTTGGCAATGGTGGTACGCTGGTCATTCCATGGAATTTTATTTCGGTTGGAATTTCTCCTTTCGATTACAGTTTCAATATCATCCCGGGTAACGAACGCATGCAATGGCTGATGAATCATGAGCTTACCCATGTGGTGATGTGCGATAAAGCCTCCAATACCGATAGGTTTTACCGGAAAGTATTCCTGGGTAAAGTCATGCCTGATGCCTCCGAACCTATATCGATGGTTTACAGCTATCTGACAACACCAAGGTGGTATTCGCCACGCTGGTTTCATGAAGGGATTGCTGTTTTTATGGAAACCTGGATGTCGGGTGGGATGGGGCGTGTTCTTGGTGGATACGATGAGATGGTGTTTCGCACCATGACAAAGGATAGTTCCCGTTTTTACAGGCTGATTGGGCTGGAAACCGAAGGTACAACCATCGATTTCCAGGTTGGGGTTAATTCTTATCTTTATGGAACTCGCTTTGTCAGCTACCTGGCTTATATTTATGGGGTTGAACGCCTGAAGGAATTTTACAAACGCGAAAATGGCAGTAGCAGGTTTTATGCTACCCAGTTTAAAAATGTTTACAACAAAAGTATAAAAGATGTCTGGGATGAATGGATCGATTGGGAAGGAGATTTTCAGCGTCGCAATCTTTCGATAATCAGAAATTACCCGGTTACCAAACCTGAAAAAATTATTAAATCTTCACTGGGGTCAGTATCGAAAACCTTTTTCAACAAAAAGACCCGCACGATGTATGCGGCAGTGAATTATCCGGGAAAAATGGCTCATATTGTTTCAATTAGCCTGGATAATGGAGAAATGCACACCATTGCCCAGGTTGGCAGTCCCAGTTTGTATTATGTAACCTCATTGGGATACGACGCTGATTCAAATCGTCTTTTCGTTTCCACGCATAACCGGACATGGCGTGGCCTTTCGATGATTGATGCCGAAACCGGGAAAGAAACCAATCTTATCGAATACAGCCGGACAGGTGATTTTGCTTTTAATCCGGTTGATCGTTCTCTATGGGGAATTCAGCATATGAATGGTCGGGCAAACCTTGTCAGAATGACAGAACCTTACAAAAGTACGGAAGAGATCTTTAGCCTCCCTTTCGGCAAAAGTTTTTACGACCTCGAAATTTCGTCCGACGGAAAGTTACTGATGGGAACCATTACCGAAGTAACAGGTCGTCAAAAGCTTGTGTTATTTAAGATTGATGAACTGATGAGCGGAAAAGATGATTATGAGGAGGTTTATGAATTTGAAGACAATGTTGCAGCCAATTTTGTTTTTAGTGAAGGTAATAAATCTGCTTACGGTGTTTCATATTATACAGGTGTTTCAAACGTTTACCGGATCAACCTGCAAACCCATGAAGCCGAAATCCTCACCAATGCCGAATCCGGGTTTTTCAGGCCGGTCGTAATTTCGCCAGACAGCCTCCTTGTAATGGAATATACCACCAATGGGATGATTCCTGGATTGATAAAAATAAACCCAATCGACAATGTAAACGCGATCGAATTTCTGGGGCAAAAAGTGTTCGAAAGAAATCCCGAAGTCGAAAGCTGGATGTTGCCTCCACCTTCATCTGTCAACATCGATTCGCTAAAATTATTCGAAGGCCAT
>Ga0172370_10000284_pt1 | contig 78471 bp, 71 predicted proteins | sample LakKiv5m_FD_114538 | JGI IMG/M metagenome (GOLD analysis project Ga0172370, IMG submission 114538) | Freshwater microbial communities from Kabuno Bay, South-Kivu, Congo - kab_022012_11.5m | ecosystem: Environmental > Aquatic > Freshwater > Lake | place: Democratic Republic of the Congo... | reverse complement strand
ACCTTGCGAGGTCCGCTCTGCTCTGGCAAGAACTTTCCCCATTTTCACTTCTGAAAAGCCATAACATCCCACCATCACATGCTAAAACTCTGATCCTTTACTCATTCTTGGGGAATGTCCTGGCACCTGACCAATAGAATACCCCTTACTAGGCGCGATGTCAACATTGATTAAGCTATTTAACTCAAGCATACCGCGAAATAAGCGCGGTAAAATGGTAACAAGCGCGGCACATTGCGAGCATAGAAACACTCACACGAAAAAGTCTTGCCGATGACGAGAAAAGGCTTGACAATGCATAACAGCTCAAGCATAATGGTCACTATGAACAGGCTAACCATAGAGAAGAGGGCTCAAATAGTCGGTTGCCTCGTCGAGGGCAACTCGATCCGGGCCACCGTTCGCATGGCCGGCGCGGCCAAAAATACGGTGACGAAACTGCTTGTGGACCTTGGTGCAGCCTGTTCCGAATTCCAAGACAAGGCGTTGCGCGGTCTTACCTGCACACGCATCCAGTGTGACGAGATTTGGGCCTTCTGCTACGCCAAGCAAAAGAACGTCCCCGAAGAGAAGAAAGGTCAGTTTGGCTACGGTGACGTGTGGACATGGACCGCGTTGTGCGCGGACTCGAAACTCGTCCCCTCTTGGTTGGTCGGAGACCGAAGCGCGGAGACGGCCAATCGGTTCATGGAAGACTTGGCAGGGCGCATGGCCCACCGCGTACAACTCACCACGGACGGTTACAAGGTCTACCTGGAGGCCGTCGAGGAAGGATTCGGTTGCGATATCGACTACGCCATGTTGGTCAAGATGTACGGCCAAGACCCCGAGCAAGAACACCGTTACAGCCCCGCCAAGTGTACCGGGTCAAGGCGTGAGACAATTATGGGCCGTCCCGATCCCAAGCACATCTCCACGAGCTATGTCGAACGCCAGAACTTGACGATGCGGATGTCCATGCGGCGCTTCACGAGACTAACAAACGCCTTTTCCAAGAAGGTCGAAAACTTGGCGCACGCCGTCAGCCTGCACTTCATGTATTACAACTTCGGGCGGATTCATCAGAAGCTCAGGGTGACGCCAGCGATGGAAGGAGGCGTGAGCGATCATGTCTGGACCCTGGAGGAGATCGCCCGACTCATCGACTAAGATCGAAACTGACCCACTACCCAGCTCAACGATGACCATGTCCTCCACCAACAGGTCTATCCGATAGCCGCAATCCAGGAGCACCTCGCGGTACCTGACGGGGAGGGCTTTCTGTCGTTCCACCTTGAGCCCTCGTTCCGCCAGCTCAAATGCCAGACACGCCTCGTACGTGGATTCCAGCAATCCCGGACCGAGCGTTCGATGGACTTCTATGGCGGCCCCAATAATGGTCTCTGTGATCTTGTTCCAGCCTGTCGACAATTCTGTGTCCTCTGCGCACTCTGCGGTTAGGAGGCTTCGGTTTTAAGATTTTTTCACCACAGAGGGCACAGAGAGCACAGAGAAAAAATCTTTCGAAAAGCTATTTTCTTCTCTGTGTTCTCAGTGTGCTCTGTGGTAATCATGCCTTTTTCTTAAGATCTTTCACCACCGAGGGACCAGAGGATAAGAGCGTTTACCACAGAGAACACAGAGGACACAGAGAGAAGTTATCTTTCAAAGCCATTGCTTTCTCCGTGTGCTCAGTGCACTCTGTGGTAATCATGCCTTTCTCTTGAGTGTTTTCATCACCTTATCCTACGGCCTTCAGCGCATGCTCCATAGCGGACAGCAGCAACGTCACGTTCTCCGGTCGGCTGTTGAATCCCATGAGTCCGATCCGCCAGACTTTCCCTGCAAGCTGACCTAGCCCCGCAGCAATTTCGATGTTGTAATTCTGTAGCAAGAAGGAGCTTACGGCCTTACTGTCCACTCCGTCGGGGACCAGGGCTGTAGTGAGGCTCGGGAGACGATGCTCTTTAACGACGTGGCAGCCGATTCCGAGGTCCCTCAGACCATCCCAAAGCAATTCAACGTTCCTGCGGTGGCGCTCCCAGCGCGCTTCCAGGCCTTCTTCGGCGACGAGCCGAAGCGCTTCCCGAAGCGCATAGTTCATGGTGATGGGCGCTGTATGGTGGTAGGTACGCTCAGAGCCCCAGTATTTCCCGACCATCATCATATCGAGATACCAGTTCGGCACCTTGTTCTTGCGACGATTGAGCTTTTCGAGCGCGCGCTCCCCGAGCGTAAGCGGCGCTATTCCCGGCGGGCAGCTGAGGCACTTCTGGCTGCCACTGTAAGCGAGATCCACGTGCCACTGGTCGAGGAGGACAGGCACTCCGCCAAGGCTCGTGACGGTGTCCAGCAACAGCAGGGACCCGAATTCTCGACATAGCTTGCCTACGCCTTCCATCGGTTGAAGAGTACCTGTGGAAGTTTCAGCGTGTACGAGTCCAAGAATGGCCGGGCGGTGCCGATCGAGTTCCGTGCCGATGTCCTCGAGGGAGAAGACCTCGCCCCACGGCTTTTCCATGCGGCGGACGTCCGCTCCGTAACGCGATGCCATGTCGCAAAGGCGCTCCCCGAAGTAGCCGTTGCAGCCGATGAGCACGACGTCACCCGGTTCCACGCAGTTCGCGAGCGTCGCTTCCATCGCGGCGCTGCCCGTGCCGCTCACGGGGATGGTGAACGTGTTGTCCGTCTGCCACACGTAGCGGAGCAACTCTTGCACCTCACTCATCAAAGCGATGAAAGTGGGGTCCAGATGTCCGACTTCGTTCATCGCCATGGCCTGCCTGACGCGAGGGTGGCAGTTCGACGGCCCCGGGCCGAGCAAGAGCCGCGGCGGCACGTCCAGTTGTCCGACAGAGATGCGATGAGCGTTGTCCGCCCTTGGAGTCGTGTGCGCCATGGTCAACCTTCCTGGATCGACGTGTGCTGGAGAGAACAGGCGTATGATACGTACTCGACCTCGCGAATGCAACGTCAGGTTCAGTCAAAGCCAAGGAGTGGCTGGAATGGACTTGAAACTTGCCTTGCATTTGCTTATGGTTAAACTTTAATGGCATTTGTCGGCGCCCTTTAAGCGCGCATGAAACAGGCGACCAGGAGAGCGGGGATGGAGGATCGCGTCAAGAGAGAACTCACAGCTATCGTCGGCCCGGACCGAGCAACCGACAAACCGGAAGATCTTGTCGCCTATTCGTTGGACCCCCACATAGAGGAGCACCTCCCGGATTTGGTGCTCTACCCGCTTACCACCGAGGAAGTTTCCGCGATCATGAGAGTCGCCTATCGTGAGGGCATTCCGGTTACCCCGCGTGGGTCCGGAACAAAGCTTGCGGGTGAAACCATTCCAATCAAGGGCGGCGTCGTGATGGCCATGAGCAAGATGGACTCCATCCTCCAGATCGACCCGGACAATCGGGTAGCGCGTGTGCAGCCCGGCGTCATCAATTTCGAGTTTCAGCAGGAAGTGGCCAAGTATGGCCTCATGTATCCACCGGACCCGAGTTCGTGGAAAATGGCCACAATGGGCGGCACGGTCGGGACGAATTCCGGCGGCCCGAAGACCCTCAAGTACGGCGTGACCCGTGATTACCTGCTCGGCCTCACCGTGGTGCTCGCCAACGGCGATGTGCTCAAGACCGGCGGACTCGCCATTAAGAACGTCACGGGGTATGATCTGACAAGGCTGATCTGCGGTTCCGAAGGGACTCTCGGAATCGTCACCGAGATTATTGTTCGTCTTATTCCCAAACCACGAGCGTCGCGTACGGTGAGGGCCGACTTTCCGCACCTGGAAGACAGCTCCAATGCGGTTGCAGCCATTATCGGCGCAGGAATCCTGCCCGCGGGACTCGAGCTTATGGACCGGGTGGTGATTTCAGCGGTGGAAGTAGACGCCAAGCTCGGATTGCCCACCGATGTAGACGCGATCCTCCTTGTCGAAGTGGACGGCGATCCCGAAGGTCTCGATGCACAGGTCCGGAAGATTGAGAAGATCCTCGAAGAGAACAAGGCGCGTACGGTAATGGTCGCGGCCAGTGCGGAAGAGGCAGACAAACTCTGGACCGCTCGGCGCTCCGCGGTGTCGGCCATGGCGCGGCTCAGACCCAACACCGCGCTCGAAGACGCCACTGTGCCTGTTTCCAACCTGACGGAGATGATCCGCCGTACCGTGGAAATCAGCAAGAAATACAATGTCCAGATCGGTGTGCTGGCCCACGCGGGCGACGGCAACCTTCATCCTCTCGTGCTCTTCGATCAACGGGACAAGGACGAGCTTCAGCGTGTCGAAGCCGCCACCGAGGAGATCTTTCGGGCCGCGTTGTCTCTCGGCGGCACGCTTTCGGGTGAGCATGGCATCGGAATGGCCAAGGCCCGATTTCTGCCCATGGAACTGGATGAAGTCGCAATGTCGGTCACGCGGCGCATTAAGGAAAGCCTTGATCCCAAGAGAATTCTGAACCCCGGCAAGTTCGTCTGATTTGCCGCGGCCCCCGGCGTTCGGCCCGACCGAACCCCCTGAGACTACGATGTAATCATCGGAAGAGTCATGTTTGCGGAAGCCATAAAAGAAGACCTGTACAGTTGTCTCAAATGCGCAATGTGCCAGCCCGTGTGCCCCACCTACCGCGTGATGAGAATGGAGCGGTACGCGCCGCGAGGCCGCGTCCAAATGGTCAAGAAATATCTCGAAGGAGACCTCTCGATCACCAAAAGCCTGCAGGAAGCGCTCATGAGCTGCATTCTTTGCGAAGCGTGCGCGCAAGCGTGCCCGAGCGGGGTGCGTCTGGACCGTGTGTTCGAGAACATGCGCATGGAACTGCATGAGACGCTGGGGCCGAAATTCGCCAAGAAGGCACTGTTCGCGGCACTTCAGAATCCGCTTCTTATGAGACTCGGCGCGAAGATTGCGCGTGTCGGTTCGCGTATGATCGTGGCTCCGCTCAACATCGAGTGGAAGCTCGGCAATATTCCGCTCAATCGTCTTCCGGTGTTCAATCGGTCTTCATTCCGCAGCCGTGTTGGTGAAGTCGTACCAGCCAAGGGTGCACGGATCGGGCGCGTGCTTTATTTCACCGGTTGCGCGACCGACCTTATCAACGAGGACGTAGGCTGGGCTGTGGTCAAAGTACTCACGAGCCTCGGACTCGAAGTGCTCGTCCCACGCGATCAAGTGTGCTGCTCAGTGCCCATATTCCTCAGCGGCGCTCGCCGCGAGGCCCTCCCAAATGTGCAGAAAAACTTGGACGTCCTCGATCGCACCGACGTTGACGCGATCGTGGTGGACTGCGCTACGTGCGGTGGCGGCCTCAAGAAGGCAGTGCCCCATCTCATCGAGGACCTCGGCCTTGACGCGGAAAAGGCGCATCGGGTCGCGTCCAAGATCAAAGACGTGTCGGAGGTCGTCGACGAGTACATCGAGAGACTTCCGGTCGATAAGAAGACTACGGATGGTCCTCTCACCGTGACATATCACGATCCCTGTCACATGGTCCGGAGCATGAAGGTGTCGGCCCCGCCGCGACGTCTGCTGGCAGCGCTCGACGATGTCCGCTTCGTGGAAATGGCCGGTGCGGACCAGTGTTGCGGCGGCGCAGGGTCGTTTCAGTTCGAGCACGTGGAGATTTCTGCCGGGGTAACGAGTCGAAAGACGGCCAACATCAGGGCTACCGGCGCTCAGACCGTAGCTACCGGCTGTCCCGGCTGCAGGCTGACGCTTACGGGCAATCTCTTGGAGTCGGGCGACCCGATGGTTGTGCATACGCTCCAACTTCTCGCAGAGCGCCTCAGAACCCATTAATATCCACGGGCTATCTCTTCGGCTATCCGCGGGCTCATAGAGTCAACCGTGTGTCATTGCGAGGAGTGAAACGACGAAGCAATCTCCTTTGTGATGCGTGGGAGATTGCTTCGCTCCGCTCGCAATGACAGGTTCAACCGGAAACTGGTGCCACGCGTGAGTGAACATTTACCCACGGCCCGGCTTAGACATGGAGTTCGGGCTTGGGATGTGCTATAAACCAGGACCGAGGTATGGAGGTATTTACTTTATGCTTTGTAGTGCGATTGGTCGCGGTATAGCGGGCGGCGTGCTCGTCCTGGCGACGATAATGGTTTCGTCGGCCCTTTGTCAGGATTTTCCGTACCTTGTGCCTGAAGCGCCTGAATTTGATTCGGCCGGCAACCTCATGCGATCCGCGACTCCTTCCAAAGCGCAACGACCGAGGGTGGAGACGGGCGCTCGCACTGAGGCGCCATACACTGCTCCCACATTCGCCAATCCACCGAAGACCCAAGTCTCCGGCGAGGATCAACGCTTCCGATCGGAGCGTCGAGAAGCGCCGCGGACATCTTACTACAACGGGGCCACGCGCGAGGCTGTGCCTGCGGCAGTCGCTCCCGCGCCTCGTCAGGCTCCGGCGCCACGATCTCAGCCCAACCCCAACCAGGTGCCGCATCCCCAGAACGCTGTCGGAGGGTATGGCCCCGGCCAGCCCCCGGCGCAGCAACGTCCGGACTGCTCCGAGTACATTCAGCGCATGACCTACGCCAGAAGCGAAGCAGAAATGCAAACCGCAGCGCGATACTATCTCGGATGTCTGATGCAGACCGGCTTGGATCAGCAAAGCGCCACAAGGCATGTCAGCTCGATGGTCGATTCGTGGTACAGCGCTAACCGCTAATCGGCCGCTCCTGAATGGAATTCATCGCAACTCCCGTGATCCCTGCTCATCCTTCGCTTCCTGGCTTGCCTGCGTGGGCATAGAAGCCCGACTTGAGCATGGCGCCTGTCTGGAGATAGTGATTTAGAGCTCCCTCAAGGAACTTGATCCTGGCTGCGAACACGTCGTCGGTGAAGGCCTCGACCAGGTCATTTCCTTGCTCGTTCAGGGCTGTGGCCACATTTGTCCAGGTTGCGTTGGCGGTTCCATCACCACGATCTTTCACGGTGATATCGAAATTCAGGATGAGAGAACTCTTTGCCATCACCACAAAGCCTATTTCAAAGCGTTCGGGATCGTAGTGACTGACCACCCAAGTTCGCTCGCCGTCGCCATGTAGATTCGTGCGGAAGACGCAATTCTTTTCAGCAAATCCTGACTCTGAGTGGATCAACTCGCAGCTCCACCCGTCGATCCAGTCATATTCCCGCACCGGGCAGAGGAGAGGAAAAACCTTTGACGCAGGCGCGCATAGCTCCTGTGTGAAGCTTCTTACAACGCGTTTCGCGCGAAAAGTGCTCATAAGGGCCTCCAAATGGTTCACACGGTGATCGTCCGTCCCACCGATCGCCAGAGGGTGACTTATAAAGCCATAGAGAAGTCAAGAATCATCTTGGCTGGATTTCCGGGTAAATCCCGTGGCGGTTCCTCACACGGAGGAGAAAGCCAACCCGACGCAGGCGCCAATGAGAGTGGCCAGGATCGGGTTGCACCACAGCACTCAGCCGGAGCCTCCGGCCATGGAACTAAAAAGATACAGCCCAAATCCTGCCGCGCCGCCGAGGGCTACTGCAATGAGGGTCTTCATGAAATGCTCCCATAGGCTAAGAAAGCAGCGTGATTATGATAAGATCGAGAGCGGGATGTCAAGCGCTGAGCCGGTACTCGGATTGCTGAGGCGGTCCCGCCGATCCAATCCCCAGGGAGGACAACACCATGCCTGAAGTGTGGACACGTGAAAAGGTTTTGGAACTGTGCGGCGCTTTCCTCAAGCCGCGTATAGTGATCACCGCGGCGCAGCTCAATCTGTTCGCGCAGTTGGATGGGCGTAAGCGCACCGTGGACGATCTCTGCAACGAGCACGGATGGAGCCCGCGCGGTTTGCGGATACTCCTGGACGCCCTGGCCGCGATGGGTCTGGTCGTAAAGGGCCCTGGCGAGGATTACACCCTCGAGCCCTCACTGTCAGGCATGCTGGTTCCCGCAAGTGAAGCATCCGTACTTCCGATGGTCTTGCATCGCGGGAGCATGTGGAAAAGCTGGTCTAACCTCACGGAGATCGTGGCTACAGGCCATAATCCCAACCTAAAGGGCCCGGAATCCCGTTCCGACGAGGAGATTGAAGCGTTCATAGGAGCCATGCATGTCGTCGGCCAAGCGCTGGCCGACACTATTGCCACGTCCATAGACCTATCTTCGTATCGACGGATGATCGACGTGGGCGGTGGCTCCGGCACATACGTCATGGCGTTTCTCAAACGAGCACCGCAGCTCACCGCGACGATATTCGACCTGCCGAAGGTGATTGAAATCGCTCGACGACGAATCACCGCTGCGGGCTTCATCGATCGAGTAACACTCACGGCCGGGGACTACAACGCCGACCCGTTGCCCTCAGGCAATGACCTCGCTCTGCTATCCGCAATCATTCACATCAACAGCAGGGAAGGGAATCAAGCGCTTTTTCGAAAGGTATACGACTGCTTGGAGTCGGGCGGCGCGATCCTTATTCGGGACCATCTCATGGATTCCACTCGCACCTGCCCTGTTGATGGAGCCATATTCGCGGTGAACATGCTGGCCGCCACGAAGGGAGGGGATACTTACACGGCCGACGAAACCACCGCGGACTTGGAAGCAGCGGGCTTTCGTGATGTGCACCTGCTTAGGGAGGGTGACCGGATGGATCATCTTCTCATGGGGATCAAATGAAGGAAGGAGACGACATTCGGAGAAGGGTTTACTCGAAAAGGTCGTCCTCGGCAGCCTTAGGCTGTCCACGGGTGTAGAGCGTCGAGTATCGCTCCTCAAAGCCTTCTGCACTGAAGCAGCTCTTGCAGTCGTTCTCGTCACCGACCATTCCGGGCTCCACCCGCACTTCGAAGCCGAGTAATTCGTAATATTGCTTCATTTCGGACAGCCGAGGTTCGTCCGCGTTGAATCGACGCGTCCATCCTTCCTGTACGAGTTCTTCGTGTCGCCGCTGGGCTGTTTCAACGGTCACGATCGCTAGTCCTCAAGTGATTATGTGCCGACCTTACTCCCCGATTGCCGGATCACGGTGCCCGTAAGGCCCTGTGCAAACTCGCGTGACGGCCTCAGGTGAAATACGCTGATTTCCGGAGGACAGTTGACCCGCCACGGCACGAACGTCAACCCGACCCCGCGGTTGAGGTACATGTTGGAGGCTCCATCGCGGTACCATCCGTGAGTGTATGGCGACGCGATGCGCGCAATGCTCAGGCCCGTCGGTTCTCCGGGTACGGGCAGGATAATCTGGCCGCCGTGGATGTGGCCGGAAAAGACGAGATCGACACCCTCGCGACCCGCGAACGGCAGGATCGCAGGACGGTGCGAGAGCAGCACGCGCAAACCTCTCGTTCGTGGGGACGCGGCCATGAATTCGTTGAAACGTGGAAACTGGGCGCCCCATACCCAGTTGCTCATGGGGTCGTCGATGCCGCCAAGGTGCACCGTAGAAGAGCCCGCCGTAAACGTGAGCCATTCATTGCGCAGGAGCCGCAGTCCGCTGCGTTCGAGGCAATCAATGGAGCGCTCCAGGCCCGCGTAAAAGTCGTGGTTACCGAGCACCGCGAAGTTCCCGAACCGACGGGCTTTCAATCGCTTCAGCACGGGCGCGGCCTTTTCAATGGGTGACAGGCCGGAATGGAAGATATCGCCGGTAATAACGACCGCGTCGCCGTCGATCCCGTTAAGTCGTTCCACAAGGCGCTCGAGTTCCGGCACTTCGCAGAAGAGCCCGAAGTGAAAGTCGGTTACCTGGATGATGGTAACCGTGCGGTCCAGGCCGTCCAAAGAAGGATTGAAGACGTCGAATTCCTCGATCACGGGGTTGGCGTACGCCTCGGAAATCCCATGCCCGGCGAGCACGACGGCCGTGGTCAGGCCGGTTGCCGCTCCCCATTGGAGAAACGAACGTCTCGAGAGCTCCGGCGCCGGAGCTGCGGCCTTGTGCGCGTCGGTTTCCGGTGCTCTTCGATCTGTCGTGGTCTCGGCTGAGCACGCCGGACCATCACCGATTGCGGACTGGCCGGCCGTCTCGCTGCAGCCGGAAGCCTCGCACTCGACTGTCGAAGGCTTCTGACTCAGTCTCCGCCGAGCGATCAGCCGCAACAGAAAGTGCTTCAGATCGAAAGTGGACGACGCGAGTCCGAGAAGAAGGAAATAAAGCGTCAGAGTCAGCGCGCATCCGAGGTACGTGAAGAAAGCCACCGAGGCCGCCTGCTGTGCGAACGATCCGGGATAGAGAATGTCCGAGCCGAAAGTGAGCTTAACGAATAGGAAATTCGCGAGCGCTATGATCGCCAGCGCGGGGTACGCGACTCTGCGAGTGATAGGAGAGTATCTTCGAAACAGATACGTCCTCAACGACGAAAAAACGTACCACTGACAGAGGACCAAGAGGGAAGTCAACACTGCGAGAAAGGTGAGGACTTTGTCCATAGATAAGCTACTCCGATGCCTGAACAAAGGCATCCGCGAAAGAATACATCTTTTCTTATTCTAATACCAATGCGGTTACAGACAAGTAATTTGGAAATGGCCGGCAGGGACGCCAGCCTCCACCATTGCTTGGTGGCGGCCCCGCGTCTCGCGGGGTGCCCGCCATTTTACGTCTCTGAACACAAATCGGTGTCAGGCTGGAAGCCGAACCGTGACTACTGTTCCCTGGCCTTCCGTGGACTTGATATCGATCTCTCCACCGAGCGACTCCACGATCGCCAGGCATACTGAAAGACCGAGGCCTGTACCGTCACCCGGCTCTTTGGTCGTAAAGAACGGGTTGAAGACCTTGTCGAGATCTTCCTTTGAAATGCCGCGACCGGAGTCTTTCACCTGGATCTCGATTCCCTTGTCCATGGCGCGGGTGCGCAAAAGAATCTTGCCACCGCCCTCTCCGACCGCGTCAGCCGCGTTGAAAATAAGGTTGACCATTACCTGTCGCAGCTTTTCCGGTTCCGTCTCGAGCGGTGCGAGCGCTGTATCGAGTTCCTGCTCGAAGACTATCGAGCGGAAACCTTTCCGGCCTTCCAGAAGCGCACCACACCCGCCCACGAGCGCGTTCACGTCGCACAGGCAGCGCTTTTCCTTTGCCGGCCGGGCAAATTCCAGCATGCCGTGAAGAATCTCGTGGATGCGTTTGAGTTCCTGCTCCATGCGGGCGGTGACGTCCTGCTCCGAGTCGGAAGGGCAGCGTCGCTTGAGAATCTCCACATAGCCCATGACGATCTGGAGAGGATTGCCGATTTCATGGGCAAGCCCCGCTGCGAGGCGCCCGATACTCGCCATCTTTTCCGACCGGATCAGGCTTTCCTGGGCAGCGCGCAGTTCGTCGTTGGTGCGGCGGAGTTCGTCGACAAGATCCTGCATCCTCACGCGGTCTTCCACGATGCGGGATACCATGGCTTGCAAGCCTGCGGAAATGCGCTGGATATCGCCCTTGAAACGGGCCGGGTCTGTCTCGGACTGGAGGTCGGTCATCCCGGACGCCTGTGCCGCAATCCGCGCGACGTTCATGACCGGTCCGATAACGGTACGGTGAAAGAGGACGTATCCCAAGAAAAAGAGGGCCGCCTGGGTAAAGACAAGATACGCGGCAAAAAATTGAAACGCGGGCGATCCCACAATCGACGGAGCCTTGAAGAACCCTCTGACCGTGTGCACTCCGTGCTGGAACCCGCCTGTAGCGTCGACAACGACGAGAGTCTCTTCGAATATTGCGGTGGGTCCGGCGCCCACTATTACGCGCACCCGCCTGCCCGTGGCGTCGCTTGCGGGTTTTTCGACTTCGGCTCCAACGCCGCACCCGCCCAAAACGTTACCCTTAGCGTCGTACAGCAGAGGCCTGAGCCCCTGCCGCATGAGACACGACCGCTTGATTACGTCCCAGAATGCTTCCGCGGTACGGCTTTCTCGAAGGTCGCGCTGGAGGATATCTCCCAGGACTGAGGCTTGCTCGATCGCGTCATCCACCACGGCCCGGTGGAGAGCAGCGCAAAAGACCAGGAAGAGGAGCAACCCGCTGATCAGGAAGATCGCCGCCAGATTTACGAGGATACCCCATCTCACGAGTTGCGCTCCCTTGGTGACATACTAACTCCCATGCCCCGGTTTTTGGGCACAACGAATTATGGAAGTCGTCGGCTTCGGTCAACACTCCGTGGCTTCGCCTCGGAGATGAGTACTAAGAGCGCCACGCTGCGCCATCCTGCGGAGGGGAGACGCCATCTCCCCTCCGCACCTCCCCATACGCACACCCGATAGCAGGTGCTCGTGGCGACGACTTTCATAGGATTTTTCGTCGGAGCCAAAACCCCGTTTGGTACGGGAATTCTTTACTTCGACGCCGTATTGTTTGGCAGCGGGGTTGCCTCGCCATTAATCATGGTGGGACAGGCCCGCGCGGAACGCGGGATTGCCTGTTCTATCGTTAGGATATCGCCGGTGAATCGACAGGCGAGACGCCTGTCCCACCACTCCTGAGCAAGACACTGCACCACATTTGTGCGAATGAGCACTCATACACGCAAGATGGCGGCTGCCTCCGGCTTGAAGTCGGCAACGGCGTTCAGGAACAGATATTCGTTAGGGTGCTTACCCATCCAACTCACGTCGCCTCGTTCAAGGTCGTAGTAGGCGCCTATGATCTCTACGTGGCCGAGTGTGACCGCGTCGCGCACCACGGCACTCTCCAGGAAGAGGTACTCGATTTGTTGCCACACGTTTTCCTTTGAGCATTCGTCCACCAGGTCATCTCCCGAGAGCTCCGGCTTTGTGTCGACAATCCGTTTCACCGCCGGCGCGATCCGCTGCGCGATTGAGAGGAGACTCCCCTTGACGGGCTCCTGATTGACCACGGCCCGAACAGCTCCGCATTTCGAGTGGCCCTTCACGACGAGCAGCGGCACGCGGAGACGTTCCACCGCGTACTCGATGGAACCCATTTCGCTTACACCGCAAATGTTCCCGGCTACCCGCACGACAAAGATATCGCCGATGCCGCTGTCGAAAATGATCTCCGGCGGCACGCGGGAGTCCGAGCAACTCACCAGTATGGCACCCGGTTTCTGACCGTGTTCACACGTTTCCATACGCCTCGCTCTGTCCCGGTGGCGGCCTTCGGTTCTGCCGGCGACAAATCGAGCATTCCCTTCCTTAAGCATCGCCAGGGAATCGTGGCTTGAAGTCGACGAATTACGGCTCATAGTAGTCGCGACCCTCCTTTACGGTGCTAGTTGTACCGCGCGAAGCATAAGGAACGTCTATGCGATTGGTCAACAACTATCTCGCTATGACTGCACCCGTCGGCTCCGGCCTAGCCCATTGATATCCGCTGGTAATCGATCACGTAAAATCGAAGTGGTCGGCAAGGGCTCCGGCTTCGTCCATTTCTTGTGTTGGCTGCTCCCGCGTCGCGCGCGATCGGGTTTCATGCTCAGACAGCGGTCGTGAACTTCGTGTTAGGACGAAGCAAGGAACGCGTTGCCTGATCTCATGATTTCCTAGCAGTACTTTGAACTCCAATTGGCGCGAGTTGAACAAAACGAAGCGATACTGCGCGTGGGGATGTCCAAGGGTCGCCTCAACGCCGGGGCGGCGTGCGATCAACCACGCAAAAGCGGAGGAAAGACATGAGAATCGACTATGGACCGGGACTTGACGAAATCAGAGACAGCGTCCGTAACGGCTCGATCGTGCGGTTCAGCAACATCCGCGGTGAAGAAGTTCGCGGGTTGGTGCTTGACGCGCGCGTCGAATCAAAGATCGGGAGGGTCGCGCTCGTTTTGGAAGAAATCGGCACCGGCTTAGTTTTCTTTGCACGCTATCGGGTAGGCGGAAAGTGGTCGTGCGGAGACATTGTAAGCTGGCAGCTGACGCGCAACGATATCGAGGAACTTCGCAGGTCCGCATGACGCCCGACCTACCTTTGCCCGACGGGCCGAACGAAACGCTTCCTTCCGCCGACACCTCACCCCGCGCGGCGTACTATCTCACCCTGGTTGTCGATCCTGCGGGCAACGCTCTGGACTCTCGCGACGGTACTGGTATGCTGACTCACAGGCATGGCTCCGTCGGAGTCGTGCCTTTCCCATTCTTTTGTGGAGTCCAGCTACCTATGCCGTATCACAACCATCGCATCCGGGATTGTCTGCGGATGGAATCAGTGGCGCGGGGCTAACCGAATGAGCGACGGAAGGATTCTTGTCATCGGCGGTGCCGGATACGTGGGGTCACACTTTGCCTTGCTTGCTGCGAAGAGCGGCTTTCAGGTGACTATTATCGACAACCTCTCGACGGGGCATCGCGCTGCCGCGCTGGGAGCGCGGTTCATCAGAGCGGATCTCTCCGATGGCACAGTGTTGCGGGACCAACTTAGCGAGACACACTACGACGGAGTATTCCATTTTGCCGCGAGTTGTCTCGTGGGCGAATCGGTCACGAATCCAGCACTCTATTACCGTAACAACGTGCTCTCGGCATACACGCTGCTGGAGGCTATGAAAGCCACGGAGCACGACCGACTTGTCTTTTCTTCGACGTGTGCCGTGTATGGCGAGCCACTGCAAGTCCCCATTGCGGAGGACCATCCGAAGGCGCCGATCTCACCCTATGGCCGGAGCAAGCTGACCATCGAGTGGATGCTTGAAGACTACGAGCGCGCGTACGGCATACGCTCGGCCAGCCTCAGGTACTTCAATGCCGCGGGATGTGAACCGCGAGAGGGCCTCGGCGAAGACCATTATCCGGAAACCCATCTCATCCCCACGGTGGGGCGCTACGCACTCGGATTAATTGACGACCTTGTGATTTTCGGCGATGACTACCCGACGGAAGATGGCACGTGCGTCCGCGATTACGTGCACGTGACCGACCTGGCGGAAGCTCATTTGAAGGCACTTGCCCGTCTTGAGGACATGCCGCTGATCAGATTGAACCTCGGCACGGGTTCGGGATATTCCAACCTGGAGGTCGTAACCGCTGTCGGCAGGATTGCCGGCAAGCGACTGAGCCCGCGGCGGGGTCCGCGCAGGCCCGGAGATCCGCCGAAACTCATCGCCGATGCATCCCGCGCAGCCGAGCTCATTGGCTGGAATCCGTCCAGGTCTGATCTCGAGCGCATCGTTGCGGACGTTATCGAGTGGTTCTCACGCCATCCGAACGGGTACGCGGATTAATACTCATGTCATCGGAGAATTGAATGCCGCCCATTCTCATCACAGTGACCGCCGGGTTTATCGGATTCTACGTGGCCAAGTCCCTCTTGGAAAAGGGCCGGGCCGTTGTCGGCCTGGACAACTTTAATGACTATTACGCGCCGGAACTGAAGCGCGCTCGAACCGCTATTCTCGAAGAATTTCGCGATTTCGTTTCAATAGCTTGCGATATTGCCGACCGCGAAGCCGTGCAACGCATCTTCCGTGAGTACGGTCCGCTCACTGTGTGCCACCTCGCCGCGCAAGCGGGCGTCAGATACTCTCTTCGCAATCCGCACGCATACCAGAAGTCCAATCTCGAGGGCTTCGTCAACCTCATCGAAGAAGCGCGATTACTACCCGTGGAGCGCTTCGTGTACGCGTCCAGCTCAAGCGTGTATGGCGGCAATACGAAAATGCCGTACTCTGAGACGGACCCCGTGGAAACACCCGTGAGCCTCTACGCGGCCACCAAGCGCTCGAACGAACTGATCGCGTACACATACAACCATCTATGGGAACTCAAAACCGTCGGATTGCGCTTCTTCACCGTGTACGGTCCGTGGGGCAGGCCTGACATGGCGTACTGGTCGTTCCTGGAAAATATTCTGCACGGTGTGCCGATCAAGATATTCAATTATGGCAAGAATCGTAGAGATTTCACTTACATCGACGATATCGTCGCGGGCGTGGAGGCCGCGCTCTTTTCCGCCGGACTAAATCCCTGCGAGATCATCAACCTTGGAAACAATCGGCCCGTCGAGCTGATGGAGTTCGTGAGCACGGTCGAGAGCCTTGCCGGCAAGGAAGCGATTAAGGAGATGGTGCCGGCGCAGCCGGGAGATGTGGTGGCTACGTACGCAGACATCGATCGGGCGCGGCAGAAACTCGGGTTCGAGCCTCGGACGACGCTCCGGGACGGTCTCGAACGCTTCGTCGGCTGGTATCTGGACCATCCCGATCTCGCCGAAGCGGTCCGGAGCTTCAGGTTGTCGCAGAGGTGAAGGCGGTTTTCCGGCTTGACAGGTCCGGTTGATGATGCCAGAATATTTCGCGGAGCCGAAGTGGCGGAACTGGTAGACGCGCCAGGTTCAGGGTCTGGTGGGCGAACGCCTGTAGGAGTTCGAGTCTCCTCTTCGGCACCAACAAACTCGACGCAATTACCCGGACGATCGTGTTCCGGGTTTTTTACTTCCCGCTAGCCCTTGTCACGGATCTCTTGAACGCGTCCGCGGAATCCAGAAAATCCGACTCGCTGAAGACTTCCAGCGTGACAACCCCGCTGAAGCGCTCGGCAAGCACGCGCGTCACGTCATCCAATCGTTCTTCTGCAATGAGCGACAGCCGCTGGTGGTCACGGCTTCCAACACCGTGGATGTGAATCACGCGAGTCCGCGGAAGCCACCGGTGGAGGTGTGGCATGGGATCTTCACCCCGCTTCCACAAATGCCCCACATCGAGGCAACAGGACACGGGCGTGGCTCCGAGCACCGCGTCCAGGAGCTCGGGCGGTTGGCTTTCCAAGTTCTCGACGCTGAGCATTTCGGGCGATCCGCATCCCGCGGCCAGCGCGTCAAGTGCCCGTATAGCGTTGGTGAACTCATCGTGTAGATCAACGGTGCCTTGTGCCTCGCCCTCGAGGTGGATCACGTACGCATACGGTTCCAATGCCGCTGTGCTGTCGATCACCTGCAAGGCTTTGGCTACGGAGCCGGTGTTATCGCGTGCTGCAAGCCGCAGATCCACGGGCAAGTGAACGGTATAGGTCAGTTCATGGGCTAAAGCGATTCGCCTCAGTTCGGCGACGGTTTCTTGATTCGGAAGGTTGTTGAACCCGTCATCGACTTCGAAGAGAACCAGTTCAATATCGTCGACCTGGTCGGCCAACAGCCGAGCATTGGGAAGGATGTCCGCGGGATAGATGTAAGATGTGGTGCCAAGACGCATACGAGAGTACGGACCTCACTTGGGAACATGATGCCCAGGTTGGAGAATCGTGCAGCGTCCGCAACGGACCGTAATTTGAAAGTTTTTGGGGAGACTTGCGGGGAGGCCCTTTTTACAAAAAGGGCCTCCCCGCAAGTCTCTTACCAAAAACTCTTCAAATTCCGGCGTAAACGCCTCTCACCACCGCCAGCAGCCAATCGTGAGAACGACTACCTCTGCGATTTCGCAGGATGCGCCGAGCACATCGCCGTTGGTGGCCCCGAGGCGATCTTCGGCCAGCCGCCGGAAACCCATGACTGCTGCGTACGAAAGAGCGGCAGCCACAATTCCGGCCCAGCCTGCGAACAACGCGCACACTGCGACGATGGCGCCCGCCGCGAGCACCGAATTGTGACTCATGCCCCAGATGAACTCTGCCGCCATGCCTTGGCCGGAATGTCTCGCGGAGGACGCGGCCAGCACGAGTGTGGCACGGCCGGCCACGGGAGCCAGGAAGAGCATCGAGGCTGGTAACGTGTCAGAAGCCACAGCTCCGATCTTGAGTGCCAGGAGCAGGAACAACCCGAGCGCACCAAAAGCGCCCAGCCTGGAATCTTTGAGGATTTCGTACCTGCGTTCGGGAGGCAGCGCGGTGGCGAGTGCATCGCAACAGTCGGTCCACCCATCGAGGTGCAAGCCGCCGGTCAGCACGACCCACAGAGCCACGACCAGTATCGCCGCGACAATCGGCGGAAAATGCGCGGCCACAAACCACCATGCGATGAGCAGCACCAGTCCGAGGAACATTCCTACGAGCGGAAACGCGGACGCTGACCTCCCGACGTCGCCCATGGTGGGCGGCGGGTCCATGCGAACTCGAAAAACAGTGAGAAACCCGAAGGCTGTTTCGAATGATCTGAGCATTATTGCCTCTTGGCCAATGTGATCGAAGCTCCATAGCACAGATGACATGGCCCGGCAAGCCTGCTGGGCGGGATTTCCGGAGCGTTCCAGTATGCGAAGGCCCGGAGGTGGTCACGTTTCCGAGTGCAGGGAACCTGCCCGTTCTTGCTGACGGGTAATCCGGATGCGGCAGAATAGTTCTCGAGATTCTCTCAAAGGTCAAAAATTGGACCACCGCATGTAGTAGGGGCGGGTCTGAGACCCGCCCCTCCGAATTATGTTGCCGCGAAATAATCTGCCGGGCCTCACTACTTTTGCCGCTTGTACGTCCCCATCAATCCGCCCTCGCCAATGATGTGTCCTTTCATGGCCTTGGTCAGGTGCTTCTTCGTAGTGCCGCTCGGAAGGTCGAGTTTGACGTCCAGCGCGTAGACCTTGAAGTAGTACCGGTGTGTGCCGCTCGGCGGGCACGGTCCCCCGTAACCGATCTTCCGGCCGCCCCAACTGTTGTGGCCGTGAACTGCACCGTTGGGGAGCTTCGCTGCCGCCGCGATCTTTTCAGCAACCATCTTCGTATCCGGTGGTAAGTTGAACAGCACCCAGTGGGTCCAGGTTCCGACAGGAGCATCAGGATCGTCACAGATGAGTACCAGGCTCTTCGCTCCCGAGGGTACGCCGCCGAATTGGAGTGGTGGTGACAGGTCCTCACCATCGCAGGTGTGTTTCCTGGGGATCATGTCACCGTCCTTAAACGCGGGGCTGGTGACCCGAATCTGTTTGCCCCCTTCCTCGGCGGACGCGGCGAGCAACGCCGGCGCCATGGCCGAGAACAAAAGGATGACCACAATCAGAGAAGCGCTCTTGCAGCTCATTGACCTGATCTCCTCCCCTATATGTCGCTCGATGTTCGGTGTGTAGTACGATCGGCTCCCGGTTGGCCCGGCCGCAAGCGCGGCAGGCGGACCGAGGCCGATGGTGTGGAAATCTCGACCGTTGCTAAAGTTGACCCCAGTAGATCGATTCAGAAATATGTTTACGTTGTCGTCAGCGATAGCCCTGGGTAGGGGCGGGTCTCAGACCCGCCCCTCCGACGCTAGGCAGAAGCCAGCGCTCGTCCTTGATGGAAAGCCTTGAGGTTGACGTCCACGAGCTTGGGTTTGAGTGATTCCTTGAGTACTTCCTCGTACGTGGTTGCCGGAATGTCGAGGAACGCTGAGAGAATTCCAAGGAAGACCACGTTCACCACACGAGCATTGCCCACCTTCTCCGCGACGGCCAGGCCGTCCACCACCACCGCGTCCGGGACCTTGGCCTTGATCTTCCCGATCACGTCCGGTGGATATTCCTGCTTGCCCGTGAAGACTGCGGGCGGAAGGATCTTGTGGTCATTCACGATCACTTTGCCCGTCTCGGCGAGAAAGGGAAAGTAGCGCACGGTCTCGATCTGTTCGAATGACAAGAGCACATCGGCTTCGCCCGTCTTGATGATCGGGGAGCTTACCGACTTGCCGAACCGTATATGGCTCGAAACCGACCCGCCGCGCTGGGCCATACCGTGAATCTCGTTCTTCTTCACGTCGTATCCGTATCGAGCTGCGGCTCGAGAAAGAACGTCGCTCGCCAGAATGATTCCCTGGCCGCCCACGCCCACGATCAGCACGTTATAAGTCTTGTCGCTCATGATGCCTCCTCGATAGCATCAGACTTGCACACTTCCATGCATACGCGGCACCCGACACAAAGGGCTTCGTTGACGCGGGAAAATCCCTTGCGCTTGTCCCCTTCCGCTGGCTGGTCGATCTTGACGAATTCCAGCGCAGGGCAACCGGTATTGATACAGGCTTTGCAGCCTTTACAGACGTCCTCTTTGATTCTCACCGGACGGTCCGGAAGTATCCTATCCGTCTTCAGCAGTGCACACGGAGCACGCGCGATGACAACGGACGGCTCAGGGGCCTGAAGTTCCTCTTTTACAGCCTGCTCCAGCTCCTTCACCTTGTAAGGGTTTACCGTCTTGACGCGTCGGAAACCGAACGCTTCCGCGAGCTTTTCGATATTAACCATGCTGGTCGGCTCTTCCCGTAGCGTGTATCCCGTTCCAGGATTCGGTTGAGCGCCTGTCATGGCCGTCGTGCGGTTGTCCATGATGATCACGGTGGTCGAACCGCCGTTGTACGCCAGGTCCAGCAGTGGCGTCATGCCTGAGTGGAAAAACGTGGAATCACCGATCACCGCGACGGCCTTGCCCTTGGCGAGATCGCCGAGAGACCGGTCCAGGCCGGCCGCGATGCCGATCCCTGCGCCCATGCACAGACAGTTGTCCAACATTGACAGCGGCGGCGCAGCGCCAAGGGTGTAGCAGCCGATATCGCCGGCGACGTAAACCTTGTTCTTCTTGAGCGCGCTAAAGGTCGCCCGGTGAGGACATCCGGGACACATGTTAGGCGGACGAGGCGGAAGTTCCATGTCGATCGGGCCAATGGACTTCGCCGATGACGCTCCCTTGAGGGCCTCCTCGACTCTTTCGGGAGAAAGCTCGCCGCACAGTCCGGTAAGCTCCTTCCCTTCGACTTTAATGCCCATCAGGCGAATCGCCTCTTCGATGAACGGGTCGAGGTCCTCGATTACGACGAGCCGTTTGACCTTCGAGGCAAACGTCCGGATAAGTTGCTCCGGAAGAGGCCACACCATGCCGAGTTTCAGGAACGACGCCTGTGGCACCACTTCGCGTGCGTACTGGAAAGCGACCCCTGCAGAAACGATCCCCAGCGAGTCATCACCCGGAATAATCTTGTTGAAGGGGCTGGTCTCCGCGTACTTCGCTAGGTCTTTCAGCCGCTGTTCGATAATCGGGTGGCGTAGCCGGGCAAATGCGGGAAGCATGACGCACTTGGGAGGGTCCTTCTTGAGGCCGAGTTCCCGCGAGCCCTCGGTCCTTGTCCCAAGCTCGACGAGGGACATGGAATGCGAAACGCGTGTGGAGCTACGCAGCAGAACCGGCGTATCGAAGTCCTCACTGATTCTGAGGGCTTCGCCCATCATGTCTTTGGCCTCCTGGCTGTCGGACGGCTCCAGGCAGGGGACACGTGCGAATTTCGCGTAGTTGCGGGTGTCCTGCTCGTTTTGGGACGAATGCATGCCTGGGTCGTCGCAGACCACGATGACGAATCCGCCGTTTACACCCGTGTACGTCAAAGTCATGAACGGGTCTGCAGCGACGTTGAGACCGACGTGCTTCATGACCGCAAGCGCCCTGGAGCCTCCGTAGGCCGCGCCTGAAGCGACTTCGACCGCAACTTTCTCGTTGGGTGCCCACCCGGCCTTGATTTCCGGATACCGGTCACCGATATACTCGAGGATTTCGGTGCTCGGTGTCCCTGGGTAGGCCGACGCCAGTCGGACCCCGTATTCGTAGGCGCCACGAGCAATGGCTTCGTTTCCTGATAACAGCTCTTTCACGGCAGCTTCACCTTTCCTTTATTTGCGGCGGCGCCGGGATTCCTGGTACCGGCCCGCTATGGGTGACTCAGCCTTCATGACGCGGATGACGCGCCGGTCTGATGCGAACCGCTCGGCGGTCAAAGTGGTGTGTCAACGGGAGGACAGCCGCATTGCTCATCCTAGCCTTGGCCGAAGACCCTGTCAAGAATTTCGGCGGAGCTCACGCCAGTGCGGGCGCGCCAGAACACCGCGATGGACCAACCTACTAGATTTGTCAAAAATAGCTTGCCGAAACAACGACGATCTTGTAGACTTTGGCTCAGTAGGTTTTTGAAGAATGGCACGCTAGTGCTGTCAAGATTCGCCAGCAAAGGGGCAGCACCCAATGTCTCCTCATTTCCTTGCCGTATATCACCTGATCATGGGCATTAATGGGCTTTAGCCGCAACCGGGTTTCCGGGAAATCTCCACGCGGCTAAAGCCCATCGGTAGCGTGTTCCCTGCCATTACCCAGTAGAGGCAGTGAGAGAGTCGGGATGCCTCCTCCGTTTCGAGCGCTACATATCCCGCGCAATTGACTCCGCTTGCAGCGCGTTCCGGCTGCCCACCGAATTGCTTCTTCGAAGGTGTTTTGGATCAAGGATCTTGCTCGACAAGCTCGACAGGGGAGGGAGCGGACATGACCACATACTTGAGTATTCATCACGAAAACAACCTCGATCAGATTACCCTGGAAACAAGATGGACCGAAATCGCCGCAGACACTCGCGCTCACTGGCAGATGACATTGTTCAATATGAGAGACGGATTACGTTACTGCGAATGGGATGCCCCGCGGGAAGATGTGGTGAGGGAGATCTTCCGCGACCTCGGAATAAAGTGGTCGGAAATCTTTGAGGTGGGCGTCACCGTGCCGGCGGATTGGTGTTTGTGGTGCATGAAATCGGGTAAGCGGGCGAAGGCGAACGTGCCGTATTTCTTGGCGGCGCACCATGAGCCGTATGTCTCCAGGGAAACGGTTGAATCCAGATGGGCCGAGTTGGCCGAGGAGCAAAGGGCGTCCTGGCTGAAGACGTGGCACAATTTCGATATTGGGAGACGGTATTGCTGGTGGGAGGCTGCCGACCGAGAAATTCTCGAAAACGTTTTCCGTGACCGCGAAATAGCGTGGGAGAGAATAACCCAAGTGCGGCTGACCACGCCCGCGGAGTGGACAAGACGAGAGGACTAATCCGAATGCGCTTTCAAGCAAGTGACATCCTGGTTTTGGTGGGACAGGCATCTTGCCTGTCCGAACGTGACAGGCAAGATGCCTGTCCCACCAGTACATGTCCGAGATTGTAGCCTATTTGATTGCGCACAGGCATGAGAACACTTCTTCGTCAGTATTGTTCCACGTTCCTCGCAGCCGGATCGCAAAATACCCCGTTCCTCGTGGTGGGGCCGGCCTCTGCACCGGACACGCGGTGAGGACCGGCACGGAGAGGCTGTCTCAGAATTCCTTGAAAGGGCGGCATCGTAGCACAATTTTCCCCTCACCCTAACCCTCTCCCGGAGGGAGAGGGGACCGGAAGTCGGCTCCATAAGCCTCCCTCTCCCTCTGGGAGAGGGCCGGGGTGAGGGTGACCAAGACAGAAACAAAGCATGATCGTGCTACGATTTTCAATACTTCCCAGGTTTTGAGACAGTCTCCGGAGGCCGGCCCCCACCATTCCTTATGGTGGTGGCCCCGCGCCTCGCGGGGCGCCTGTCCTTTCACTGCCCTGAAAGCAAACTTCTATGAAAGTAGTCGCCATAAGCACCTGCTATCGGGTGTGCGTATGGGGAGGTGCGGAGAGGAGATGGAGTCTCCCTTCCGCAGGATGGCGCAGCGCGGCGCTCTTTATACCCATCTCCGAGGCGAAGCCACGGAGAGTTGACCGAAGCCGACGACTTTCACGATTCGTTATGCCCAAAAACCGGGGCATAGGAGTTGGTATCAACCGCCCTACGGATTGATCGTGGTGACGTAAACGAATTTGCCGCCCTGCACTTTGTCGATGACCATGGCTTTCACGGGATCGCCATTGGGTTTCATCGAGATCTTGCCGCTCACGCCCTCGAAATCCTTGGTGCTGAGTAAAGCCTCTCGGATCTTGGCCGGTTCGGTGGAATTTGCCCTGGTGATCGCGTCGAGCAGGAGAAGGTACGCATCACATGCCATGGCGGTAAAGGCATCCGGTTCTGTTTTGCCTGTGTCCTTTTCAAATATCTCGAGGAACTTCTTGCCCCGTGCGCTGGTGATCATGTCTTTGTGGAAATGCGTCGTGAAGTAGATGCCCTCCACGGCCGGACCACCCAATTCAATCAGCTCCGGGGCTTGCACGCCGTCGCCCGCGAGAATCGGCACGTTGAGTCCCATTTCTCGCGCCTGTTTGGCCAGTATTGCACATTCCGTGTAGTAGATCGGGGCACAGATGACGTCCGGTTTGGCGCTCTTGATAGAGCTTAACTGAGGCGTAAAATCCCGATCGCCGGACTTGAATTTCGCCTCCACGAGTATCTTTCCACCGCCCTTGGTGAAATCGTTCCGGAAGAACGTGGCGAGTCCCACTGAGTAATCTTGCGACACGTCGTAGATCAGCGCTGCGGTTTTGACCTTGAGCTCATCTCTGGCCAACTTGGCAAGGATGCGGCCCTGGTCCGTGTCGATGAAACAGACTCGGGTGATCCACTTCTTGCCCTGGGTTACGAGTGGATTTGTCGCCGTGGGCGATATCATCAGCACGTGATTGTTTTCCGCGACAGCGGCGCCGGCGATGGTGTTGCCGGAGATCATTTCTCCAATGATTGCGGAAACTTTCTCTTTGTCAATGAGCCTTGACACCGCGTTGGCCGACTCCACTTTGTCGGACTTCGTATCCACGAGCCTGACGTCTACGGGTCGGCCGAGGACTTCCGGTTGCATCTTCTTGCCAATGGAAATTCCGCTCCATCCCATTTGCCCATAGGCGGCCACCCCGCCGGTCATGGAAAGATACGCGCCGACGACAATAGGGTCAGCCGCGTGTACAGCGGGAATCATGGCCGACACGAGCACGAGCAACGCCATGAGGACCTTGACCATTTCCGACCTCCCATCCGGATTGAATGCCGTCGTTCTACACGAAAAGCCGTCGACGAGGAAACGCTTTTGTGCGGCTCCGATCCAACCGGTTACGCGCCGTGGGGCCGCGGTGTTATACAAATAGGCTTTCATACAAGTGAAATATTGCGGGCACGGAGGCCCGCCGCCACCATAAGAGATGGTGGGGGCCGGCGTCCCTGCCGGCCCTTTCTATGTTACTTGTTAGAATGCGCATTGGCATTTATCGTGAGGCCCCAAGCAGTAGTTGCCGATCGATTCGGAAAGGAAATACCGATGCGGCATTCGGGAGTCTCATACAATGTTGATAGGGTTGTGGTCTGCTGGATGATGATTATTGTACGAATGGATGCGGGGTATCCGCTCGGCATTCTGGCGGTGAGGTTTGTCCAAATGAACGAACAATCGGGATTTGAAACATTTAGAGCGAGAATCGGCAAGCTCAAAGGGCATGTGCGGGACGAGTTTGCATTCGATGTGATCAAGGAATTCGGTCCGATTGTGGCTCCGTACGGCTTCACCGACCCCGACTGGGTCTACGATGAGGAATATGAAATGATAGAGGTCCTCTTCATGGACTCCGGCCGTCGTCGCGCAGTGCGGATAGATTGCACGCTGCAAGACGGGCGCTTTGCATCCAATTACTGCCGAGAAGAAGGAGAATGGGAGGTTTGCGTTGAAGGAAAGCCCAAGACTTTCACAGCGCTCAAGAAATCTCTCGGTCGCTGGCTCGAGCGAAGTTGCGAAGATTGCTGTTTGAACTGTCCGACGCAAGAAGAAATCGAAGAAGCCGCTGCGGAGCGGATCACGCATTAATGTGACGGTGCGACGCCGTTCGTGATCTCGCGGCGACTTCGTCAGACCTGCGCAGTAGTCCGGGTGTAGTTGTGCATGCTGTTGGCGAATTGGTAAGTGACAAAAGCAGTTGCTTGACCGGCTTCCGTGAAGAATAAATCCCGACAAGTCGATCTTGCGTCCCGTGCCGATTGAACAGGAGGCAGGGTGATCAAAAGCGGCCGGGTGTCCTCACCTCAAGGCCGTTTCTGTAGTTGGTGCGCGGGAAAAGCTCGACGAGAAGCGAATAGGGAGGTGAATAGATATGTCCTATAGGAAGCACGTGCTTGATTATCTCGACGAAAGCCGCGACGTCAGACTCGAGAACCGGGACAACCGGCCTAGTATCGAAATATGGCCCGACGATGACGAAGCGCTCTGGGTCGCGATGCACAGTGACCCGGCAAGAGATATCATCTGGAGCACACCGGAGTACGGTGATACCCCGTTCTGCGGGATGGGTTTTCACTAAGTCCCATAATTAACGGCGATGCCGTCTATTTCTCATCATGAAGTGAAATCGACCTCGCGCAATGCGCGGGGTTCTTCTTTTCCAAGGAAGTAACATCAACCAAGATGGCCGGCACGGAGGCCGGCCCCACCGATATATCCCCGTTGTCGAAAGCCATCACGGATTGACTTTTGGGTGCCACTGCTGGCTTGACCGGCAGTGTTATCCCATTACGTGAAATCTGCCGAGACTCCCCACATTGCGCGTTGGGGAAAGTGCTCTGGATTTAGAGGCGGCCTGACATGGAATGCGCATATCCGGTGAGTTCCACGTAGCCGCTGCCAGTGATGCTATTGCGCTCACTCGTTCCTTCGACAGCCACGGCGCCTTCCCAATAGGTGACGCCCGTGGACTTATTCGCTGTGAGTTCTTGGTCCGCAACTTGGGGGGATATTCGGAGGATGAGATTCTTCCGCGGGACCTCGATCGTCCACGCGGATGGATAGACAGCCTTGGTGCGCGGGCTTGTCCATTGCGCTGTGGATCGGAGGAGCAAGTCAGAGCCGCTCAATGGCTCCACGTTGCCGTCCGACGCGACGAAGGTGCCGAACGGTTGCTCGAAGCTGCCGTCACGGCGACGCAGACGAAATGCCATCAGTTCCGTTCCGTCGTCCAGTTGGAGGCTGAACCAGTCCCACCCGATCTGATCTTCGGAGACAATGCTGGACCCGAACTCGTGGTCCATCCAGGCCGATCCGGTCACCGAGTGAGACTCCGAATCGAACGTGATATTCCCTTCCGCACGAAGACGAGTGAAAGAATAGTAGTGCGACGCCTGGGTTTCGCTGTCACCCTTTCGACTGTACCCGCGGTCGCCGTGGAGCACCGCCGTCTTCTGCGGCACTAGCTTAAGGTCAAGCGCGTACCCGTTCTTGAGCGCTCGGATATAAATGCGGTCCCCTCGCTGTTCAGCGGTCCAGTCCTTCACTTTCACGAATAGTCGATCGCTCGCGGCTTGTGCCAGGCCCGGTCCTTCTCGGGAAAGCATGTCCGTGTGGAAGAAGCGGCCGGTCTTCACATCCGTGAGGGCAAAATGAGCAGGGTAGAGGTCCTGCACAGCCCACGCGGACTTCCTTTTCCCCGGCTCTCTCACGACTCCCCGACGAAAGAACGTAAGCTGGAATCCCCACTTCCGGTCTCCATCGGAAACGATGTTGCCGGTGAAGTACCACCATTCCGTTTGGAAATCCGAGTGCTTACCATGGTCAGCGGGAAACGTGAGGACTCGACCGGGAAGAGCCTGATGGAAGGGCGAGTCGCCGAGCGCTGCGGGCACAGCGATGAACGTAATCAACAGCAATATGAAAAACATTCGACGCACCGTGCAATCCGTTCCCCTACTACTGGACAATCGTACAGGCGAAAGATAAAACAACCCCCGTCCGTGGGGACGACATTCTACCACGAGATTTGAAATTCGACCTTTTGCGATGCGGTGCCCACCTCTTCTCCCACCAGGGGAGATCCCGCGTCCCGCGAAATTCCCTCGACGAGAAGGAGAAACAGGAAGATGACTCTTATCGTAACCGGGTTCTACTTCGTCATATAGTTTAAAAGAGGCCACACAACGATACATGGGCGAACTTCGATTCATACACTCGGCTGACCTCCATCTGGGGAGACCGTTTTCAGGTCTGACGCGGAGCAGCCCGGAATTGGGCAGACTTGTGAGCAGGGCAGCGTACAACGCATGGGAGCGGCTCGTGCAAGCAGCCATAGACCTGCAAGTCGACTTCGTCACGATCGCAGGCGATGTGTTCGATCAAGGCAGCCCGGCCGTGAGCGCGCGGGTCGCGTTCCGAAATGGGGTACAAAGTCTGCACGAAGCGGGAATTCCGGTCTTTCTGGCTCTTGGCAACCACGATCCGCTCTGTGATTTTTCCGAACTGCTTCGATCTATGCCGGGCCTTCAGGTCTTCGGAGCGAGCCCTGAGATGAAGCTCTTCAGTTCGGCGTCGTTCGCCGCGACTGTCGGAGTACACGGGATCAGTTTCCCCAAATCCGCTGTCAGAGAGAATCTGGTGACCCGGTTCCGACATGACCCTCGTGCGGATTTCGCCATAGGAGTGGTCCACGCTAACGTCTCCGGTGTTCCCGGTCATGACGATTACGCTCCGTGCAGTCTCGACGACCTCCGCGGGGCAGGCATGAACGTTTGGTGTCTGGGTCACGTCCACAACTGGTTGGTGCTCTCCGCAGACCCGCTGATCATTTACCCGGGCACACTACAAGGCGCGCACGTGAATGAAACCGGGCCCCACGGTTGCGCCCTCGTCACGGTGGATGAGTCGGGCCACACCGTGCATGAGTTCCTCCAGATTGCGCCGATGCGCTGGGAGCAACGAGATGTGGACGTGAGCGAAGTCGGAAGTGCCGAGGACGTCCTCGACGCGATGGAGCAGGAATGTCGCGGGATGGCCGCTGCTCAGGATGGACTGGACGCCTACATTGTGCGCCTCAATCTCACGGGCAGGACAGGCTCTTGGATGACCGATTTCCGGGAGCTCAACAGCGACGCATTGGATATTGTCTCACAACGCCTGACCAACTTGCCGGTCCCCGTTTTCGCCGCGTCGGTGAGAGATCTGACAAGGCCGTCGATCGACACGAATGCGCTGCTGAACGAAGGCGGTTTCCTTCCCGAGTTCCTCGCTGTGTGCCGAGACGCCGCCGCGGAACCGGACCTCGCTCGCGCTCTCCTGCACACAGTCGAAGCCGAATTATCGAAGATGCGGCTGAGGCGTTTTGTCGAGGCGGAATTGGGCATTCAGCGACGAACCGTGAACCCTGCCGCGCTCGCTGACCTGTTGCGTGAAGTCGAAGACACCGTGGTCAAGCTCTTTTTCAATGCCGTGGAGACCCAGCGCTGATGCAGATCGAAGAAATCCACATACGACGTTTTGGCGGCATAACAGACCTCTCTCTCACCGGTCTCCGCGCACCACTCACCGTAATTATCGGCCCCAACGAAGCCGGCAAGAGTACCGCGCTGGAGTTCATACGGTCCATGTTTTTCGGCTTCAGGAAGCGGAGCGGCCGGTCCGCTGCGAATACCTACGAAACACAGGACGGCGCACCGAGGCAGGGTCGCCTCGTGGTCCGCGACAATCAGGGCGAGAGGTTTTACATAGAGCGCACCGAGAGGCCCGGCAAGAAAGAGGGGGTGGTGACGATCGTCGACAGCCAGGGGCACTCCCAAGACCCGTCGACGCTTCCGACTCTCAACCGCGCGATGGAGCGGAGCGCGTACGAGGCGCTGTTCGCTTTTGACCTGGACAGCATGCGGGAACTCGATCGTGAAGCCCTCAGAGGCAAGATAATCGCCGCGGCGCTTGGATCGCTCCAAGTCAACCCACTCGACGTGGTAGCGCGAGTGGATGAAGAACTGAAGAACCTCGCGACGAGGTCGTCCAGAAACGGAAACTCGCTGGTTGCGCTCCAGGCGCGACTCGACGCAGTCAACGGCGAACTGCGGTCCATTAAGGACCGACCCGCGCGTTACACGAACGTCAAAGAAGAACTCGATCGCGTATTGGGAACGCGTCGCGAAATCGCTGCGAAAATTCCGCGCAAGGAAGCCGCGCTCGCGAACCTGAAGCGGATCCTCCGTCACGAGGAGGCATGGACGCGCCTCCTCGCTGCCGAGGACAGGCTGAGAGAGCTGTCCGATGTGAGCACGTTTCCTCCGAATGGGTCCGCGCTCATGGATCAGGCACTCCAGCGGCTCCGGGACGCCCGCGCTTCGGAAGACGTTCTGATCCCCGAACTTGAAGAACTTAGCCGCAGGTTTGCGACCATCATCCCTGACGAAGCGCTGCTTTCCAGTTCCGACGAACTCCGGTCATTGGAACGAAGATCTCGGATGCTGGCCTCGCGACCGTCTGAAATCGAGGCGCTACGCCTTCGTGTCGAGCAAGCGCGCCGAGGTATCCTCAACGATATCTACGATCTCGGTAAAGGCTGGACCGCAGAGCGAGTGGCTGCGTGCACAATATCGCTCGCGACGGAGCAGGCAGTTCAGCGCTACGTCGAAGCATGGCGACACTCCACAGAGACCATCGTCGACCTGGAGCGCAGACTCGGGACGGCCGCAGAATCACTCGATCGACTCAGGGACCGTATACGGACCACGCAAGGCGAAATCGCAGAATTGGAGCCTGTGTGCCGCGATTTCCTGGGACCGCACGGGCGCGAACTCGTTGCAAAGTGGAAGCAGTGCCGCCTTACGGCCGCTCTTCAACAGGAGAAACTCGACGACAAAACCAGACTCCTCGAACGGCTTACCGCTGAACGCCGCGAGTTGGAGCAAGAGCACAGCGCCCAAGAGAAAGAACTCGGCCGCGGCCCATCAACGATGGTGACTGCCGCGTGTGCAGTCGGCCTTTCGTTGTTCGGTTTGGGGTCGATACTCTTGGGAACTGGGGCTGCAGGCAGAGTTTTTCCCTGGGCCGATGACCTTTCTTCACGATTCACCGGACTCTCGGCGGGAGACAGCGCTTCGTTAGTCGCAGTAGCCGGCGCCGCGGCCGTGCTGGCCGGAGCGTGCCTGGTCGCCGCCTATCTGATTCGCAAGGGCCGCAGAGAGGTAGGGCTTCGTCATCTCGACGCTCTGGACGCAAAGCGCTCTGAACTCATGGCCGAGGTCGCGCGGATTTCTCGCGAGCGCACGGTCATCGACACTCTCTTGAACGAGGCGAGACGTCGGATCTCCAAGAGTGCTAAAGAGCTGTTAGGCCGTGTGGATGTTCCATTGGAAGACGTGCTTCAGGCCGAGCGACGTTCCCGCGAGGCGGAAGAACATATCCGTAAGCGGGAGATTGCACAGAATTCGCTAACCACAGACTTGGCCGAGGCGGAACGTCAGGGCCGGGCCGCACGGGAAATTGAGATCTTCCTGAAGCACACCCACGATGAATTTGGGTTGCTCGAAACACGCTGGCGATCGTTCTTGCGACGCAATGGCCTTATCGAAGGCCCCGATCCGGAATCCGCTCGAGAGCTTATTCGACGCCTTGCGGCGCTCAAGAAAGATATGCGGGAAATCTCTGACGATGAGGATGTCTTGACGCGGCTCCAGGTTGAATGGAATGAGTTCGCGGCGGATATTGACGCGTTCGCCGCGGAAATCAACCGCGATGCCGGCATACCACTCGACGCGGTCGCTCAATGGGTTGCTGAAGCAAATCGCGCAAGAGAGCTGGCCATCGAGAAACAATCGATCAGGGAAAGAATTACAGACTTGAAAACCAGACTGGAGCGGGAACGGAAACGAATTGAAGAGGCCGAAGCCTCAATATCGGCGCTGCTTGAACAGGCCGGCGCGAGTGAAGAAACCGAGTTCAGGCGACAGGCCGCGCGAAGCGAAGAGTTTCGGCGGCTCATGAACGAGCGCGGGGTGCTGGTAGCAGGTCTTGTGGCAGGCCTCAGAAGCGCTGATAGGGAGTCCATGCGTGCACTCATGGCCGCTCAGGATTGGCAAGCGAATGAACAGCTCTCAGCCGAACTCGAATCCGAGATCGATCAGTTGCGGAAAGAATCCGAAGAACTCGCTCACCACGCGGGTAGGCTCGCCCGTGAGGCGGAAGAAATGGAGTCAGAGCGGCAAACGGAACGGCGGCTAGCGGCGAAAGAGGAGTTGGCCGCGCGCCTCAAGGAGGGCGTTCGGCGATGGATCGTTCTCAAGCTCGCGTCGCAGCTCTTGAACCGTGCGCTTGACAAGTGCGAACGCGAGAAGCAACCGAAAGTAATGGAGAGGAGTACCGACATCTTCCGAGAGATAACCGGTTCCGCGTTCGTTGCGGTACGCTTCCCGATGGGGGGCGACGCGATCAGGACTGCGAGGAGTGACGGCAGCGTTATCGAGGAAAGTCTGCTCAGTAGAGGAACCCTCGAGCAGGTTTACTTGTCTATGAGACTTGCTCACCTCGAGGTCCATCATCGTGGAGATTCGGGCTTTCCCCTCGTGATGGACGATATCCTCGTGAATTTCGACGAGGACCGAGCGGCACGGACGGCCCGTGTGTTGGCCGATTTTGCTGATGAGACAGGAATCCAGGTGCTATTTTTCACATGTCACGCACACACGGCCGAATTGTTTCCCGACCGCGTCTCGAGACTCTACCTTGTTTCGCAGGAAAAGCCATGATCTGCTCATTCAATCGATCAGCGATTTTCGCGGCCGCTCTGGCGGTCTTGAGCTTGACTTCATTTGTCTGGATCTCGCCCGCGGATGCCCAGAAGGCGCCCGCCCCGGGACATCGTGAGCTGCAGGAATCTTTCCGAGCCGTATCGAAGTCGGTGACGCCTGCCGTGGTGAATGTTTCTGCGGTGCGCGTAGCTCGCGACCGGGACTCGGGGTCCGGCATCGACCCTTTTTTTGAAATGCATCCATTCTTCCGGGAATTCCTTCGCGACCCGATGTTTCGCCGTTTCTTCGAGCAAGAGCGACAGCCCCGTGAGCATCGACTGCAGGGTCTCGGATCGGGGTTCATCATCGATCCGAAGGGATTTGTCGTAACTAACCGGCACGTGGTTAGAGAGGCGGACGAAATCGTTGTGACCGTGGACTCGGACAAGAAGTTCAAGGCTCGAGTGGTCGGCGCGGACCCAAAGACCGATGTGGCTGTGATCAAAATTGCCGGCGGCCAGTTTCCGACCGCGCGTCTCGGCGATTCCAACACGCTTCAGGTGGGTGACTGGGTGTTGGCGATCGGCAATCCTTTCGGACTCACCCAGACGGTAACCGCGGGAATCGTGAGCGCCAAAGGCCGCACCAAAATGGGCATTCTGCCGCACGAGGATTTCATACAGACGGACGCGGCCATTAATCCCGGGAACTCAGGCGGGCCGTTAGTGAACATCGATGGTGAAGTGATCGGCATGAACACCGCGATCGTGTCGCGCAACGGCGGGGGGTACATGGGAATTGGGTTCGCCATTCCCATCAACGTGGTGAAAGGAATAGCCAAAGGGATTATGGCCAGAAGCCAGGGTGAAGGCCGACCGGAACGGGGATCTCGGCCTCAGTTCGAGGAGCGACCGACGCCTCAGGATCGTTTCCAGCGCGTTCCGCCTCGCGGTGGATATCCCGGCGGGGTATAATACGACGCGCCTTCAACGGGGTGAATCCGACGGACGGCGCGACTCCGAAGCGAAGCTTTCAGGGTGCGGGGCGGGACAGAGCGTCCGCGCCTTTGCGGACATCCCAATTCGCGAACTAACGAGTCTCCGCTCTTCGGAAGCGTCGGAAGGGATACGATCACTTCTTCAGCAGCCTACCACCGCTTGAGAACGTGCTGCTCACCGCTGACTTGCTTGGATTGAGGAACTTGAAACCCAGGATGGTAGTGGCCACTCGCAGAGCAGAGATATAGCTTCGTGAGCGACTTGACGGACTAGAGACGCTGGGATTGACCGATGCGTAAGGGTCTTCCAGGACGCGGCTACGGTTGGTCGCGACCGAGCGGATACCGTCCCACACAACGCCCGTGGGAGCCAGTCCGTCGTTCGATGTGAGCTTGTCGAGGAGCGCCAGCTTGGTGCCTTGCCGCGCCAGGACCACGATGCTGTCCAGCGGAATAGGTCTTGCCAGCTCAACTCCCCGCGTGACAAAACCCTTGGAGGAAACCATTGCCTGCTGAAACTTATAGTTGGGGCTTTGCCACGCATATGGAAAGACATAGTACGCGCCAAGACTCGGGTCGTCGTAAAGAATGCGCACCAGCTCCTTGAGCCCCAGCCACCCGCGGAACACCACCACCCGCTTGTGGGAAAGCTGGAAATCCACAAAGACCAAATTGCTGCCGGGCTTCAAATCGGGGACCTCTTTCACGAGGCCAGCCACAAGCTCATTGCGCATTTGGTTTGCTTCGCGCCAATCCACACTGAGCCCGGCATGGAACGCGGCCATCAAGCCAATGTACCCGACCACTGCGGACTTCGCGATGATTCCGGCGGTCCGATTCTTCCATGATGTGGCCGCCGCGGCAAGCAATATCGCGATGCCGAACGACGCTGCAGAATAAATGCGGCTGGCCCAATGAAAATTGAACCACGATGTCTGCCCGTCCGGAATCACAGCCCACATAGCGAGCGCGGACTCCGGCAGCGTCGGCGGTATGGCGCCGTAGCCCGCAAGCTGGTACGGCAGCATGCCAAGAATCAGGATAGCGGCCCCCACCGCGAACAGGTAGATCGGGCCGGCTTCCCAGTGAGATGGTGCTTCGACGACGTTCTCGTTCGACCGACGCAAAAACACCACGAGGGCTGCAAGGATCATGACCCCCGCTCCAAACACCCAAGGCCACGGCTCGAAAATGCCGCTCGTGAACGGGGCTGCCAGGTAGTGCGGCAACAGCGCGGGGTATGACCATAGGAGATCCACTGGCGGCATGAGATGTCGGTGCGGAACCGCGCCCCCACCCATGAGGAGAAACCTCCCCAAGATCGCGCCGCCAAGACTCAACGCCATGCCCACCGCGACGCGCCCCCAATAGGCAAGATCCGAGAGCTCACCTCTATTGCGCATTCGTAAAGGTAACAGCAAGAGGGGTAGCGTCAAGAGGAGCAGGCTTGGAGCTTCGTACGTGAGAAACGCGCACCAATAAAGCACGACAGGAGCCAAGATTCCGAACCAGGTCGAGCCGCGCTCGGTCCAACGCTGGAACATCAGAACGCTCGCCCAGAAGAACAGCAGACTTAATCGGGAATTATCAGTGGACAGCACGTATGTCAGGCACGAAATCGTTGGGAGAAAGAACGCGAGCAGTACGGCTGCGGCGGCAAAGGCTCTGCGCTGAGGAAATGCCCTTGCCAGGCAGGCGCCCATGAGAAGACATCCACCTGCCGCCACCATCAGCGAGCAAAAGTGAAACGCGCTCCTATTAAATCCGAAAATTTCGTAAAGCCCGATCCAGTAAACACCCTCAAGCGGTCTCAACGCTTCTCGTGCGTAGATCCACAGCGACGCGGGAAAGCCGTGCCAATACGGCCAACTGAAAATCCACCAATCATCACCCTCGAACCCGAAATTGCCCGCGAGGTAGGTGAGGGCGGCAGAGTAAAGTATCAGCCCGGCTCCGGCCATCCACAGCAAAGAATGGTCCGAGGCCGGGCTTGTCTTCCGACATTCGGTGTCACAGGTCATCGCGCAGCGCTTCAACCACAAACACAGCATTACGTGGTGCAGGGGTACCGTAGGCTATCAAAAGCCGAACCACTTGAAAAGTTTATAAATAATTTGGAGGAACGCAAGAATTTTTTTTGGCCGGGGATTGCCGGGAACGGACGGCCGCTTTATGCTAATCACTGGGGGAATCCGCCAAAAAAGTACTTCAAGGTGACGGTTTGACTTCCGTTAAGCGCCTTAATATAGTATAATGAACTACTTGGATTCTCCACGGAGGCTTTGATGAACGGTCGACTCATTTCGAATCGGCTGGGGTGGTACTGCTGTTTACTCCTCCTTATCGTACCGACCGCGTTGGCATGGGCTAAGGTGCCCCAAGAATACCGGGGCGTCAGAATCGGCATGGACAGAACCGAGGTTATCAGGATCCTCGAGACAACACCCGGACACCTTGCATATCAGGACCTGGGGAGCAGGCTTGGTGAGGTAATCCGCGGAGACAAATTATTCCGCCACGCGCTCTACACCTTTGACGTGAATAACAGGCTCGTGGAAATTGCGCTGGAGATGCGCGAAATCGTGGGTGCCGACCAGGTGCTTACCGTGTTCAACAAAGAGCACGGCCTCGCGCTGACGCGGGACAAGAGCACTGTTGAGGGCGACTTCTCGGTTGAGGTTCGCGGCAATAAGCTAGTCATGCGGAGACTCGCAAACCTTGACAATCGTGCTGCGGGTAGCTCGCGGTAGTCAAACTCGCGAGCCAAAGAGCGCAGTTCCGATACGTACCAGAGTTGCGCCTTCTTCCACAGCGACCTCGAAATCTCCGGTCATTCCCATCGACAATTCCGCCATGTCGGGCGCGAACACTTCCGATGCGATGAGTTCGCGCCGGAGTTCCTTCAGACGGGCGAAGTAGGGTCTGGCGCGCTTCGGGTTATCGAAAAAGGGCGGCATGGTCATCAGGCCTCGAAGCCGCAGGTGGGGAAGAGTCCGGATCTTTTGCGTGAGTTCCGCGACCTGCTCTTTGGCGATCCCCGACTTCTGCGGCTCTCCGGAAAGGTTCACCTGAATCAGCACTTCAATGGTCTTTTCCGCCAGCGCGGCCCGACGGTCGAGCGCTTCTGCCAAGTCGCTGTTGTCCACAGTCTCTACGGTTCGGAAGATTTCGACCGCCTTGCCGGCCTTGTTTTTCTGAAGATGGCCGATCATATGGATTTGCACTCGCGCGTCCGAAATGAGCTCGATCTGTTGGGTGGCTTCCTGCACATAGTTGTGACCGAAGATGCGGATGCCGCACTCAATGGCCTCCCTCACTCGGTCGAGACTCTGGCCTTTGGCCGCGGCGACGATACGGATATCATTCGGTGATCGGCCCGCGCGAGAGGCGGCTTCGGCGATTCGGTCGCGAATCTTAGCGAGATTGTCAGCGATCATGGCAGTTCGTCACTTCCCAGGAAATCGAATATTCCCAATGTCTTGAGATCTCGAGCCACCTCGCAGAGCGGCAGCCCCACCACGTTCGTATACGATCCTGAAACGCGCTCGACAATCGCGGAGCCGACTCCTTGAATCGCGTACGCGCCCGCTTTGTCCATGGGTTCGCCGGTGTCGATGTATCCCGAGATCTCGTCCGGAGTGAGTCTGCGGATAAACACCTCCGACCGTACGACTCCTGAGAGTTCCCTTGAAGGGAATTCCGAGTTCAGGATGGCGTACCCCGTGAAAACTTCGTGCATGCGGGACGAGAGTGTCGCGAGCATCGCCGCTGCCTCGCTCCGATCTGCGGGTTTGCCGAGGATTCTGCCGTCAATTACCACGATAGTGTCTGCGCCGAGCACCCAGAGGCCAGGATAGATCTTGGAGACGGCACGCGCCTTGCCGGCTGCAAGCCGACGCACATGATCGTCAGGCAGTTCACCGTTGAGCATGCTCTCGTCAATATCGGCCGGCGTCACAATGAAACGCAGTCCGATCCTCGAAAGCAGGTCGTGTCGCCGCGGGGAGGATGACGCGAGAATGAGGTCCGGTCGATCCGTGATCATAGTACCTCACCAGAGAGATTAGCACCGAGATATCGGCCAATGGACACTCTAGCCGATTCTCTTTCTTGAATAAAGATAGTTCACGAACGTTGGGGAAAGCATCGATAGCGTGCGTTCCCGGTGTACGCTCGGACCTGTCATTGCGAGCGCAGCGAAGCAATCTCCCACGGTTAAACAAAGGAGATTGCTTCGTCGTTTCACTCCTCGCAATGACACGGTTGACCCGGCGAGCCCGCAGGAAACTGAAGAGATGCCTGGGCTCGAAATTCTTCCTGGACACAGGACATCCCTGCTGCTACAACCCCGGCTTTAGTCTCAGGCAAGGAGGCTCTGCATGGGCGATCTCTGGATCGCTGCCGTTCTCGGCGTGGTGGAAGGGTTGACGGAATTTCTTCCGGTTTCTTCCACGGGACACCTGATCGTGGTGGGCGATCTGTTGAAGTTTTACGGCCAAAAAGCTGCCTGCTTCGATATATTCATCCAGCTGGGCGCGATTCTGGCGGTAGTAGTGCTTTATCGTGACCGATTCATAGGTCTGATTCCCGGATTGAACGGTCTCGGCGTTGCGGACGGACGATTTGCAGGCGTCCGCGGCATTCTGCTTCTGGGGCTTACCACATTACCCGCTCTCGTTGCCGGTGCCCTGCTTCACAAGCTAATCAAGGAACACCTTTTCGGGCCGATCACCGTCGCGTGGGCGCTCGGATTGGGCGGGGTTGCCATCATTCTTGCGGAGCGATTCCGGCCCAAACCGCGAGTGGTGAGCCTCGACGGTCTCGGATACGGCGCCGCTCTTGTGATCGGGGTATTTCAGTGCATCGCAATGTGGCCGGGAGTTTCGCGGTCGGCCTCAACGATCATTGGCGGGTTGTTCTCGGGCCTGGACCGGCGGACGGCCGCTGAGTATTCATTCCTCGCAGCGGTTCCCGTTATGGCCGCTGCCACGGCATACGACCTCTACAAGGCTTGGCGGTTCCTCGAGGTCTCGGATCTCGGTTTTTTTGCGGTGGGATTTGTCGTATCGTTCGCGGCGGCCATAGCGGCCGTGAAGACTTTCATCGAGCTCGTGCAGAGGTGGTCGTTGGTGCCCTACGCCATCTACAGAATTGCAATCGCTCCGCTGATTTACCTCTATTTCATGCGGTGACCGGCGGGAAGTCTCTCAAGACCTACGAAGCCTTGCCATTCCGAAGATAGGCGTCGCTGAACTGGTCGGCGTAGCGCTGGATCCAATCGATCACGGCTTCAAATCCGAGATCGCGACCCGCTTTCTCGGATTCGATCCATTTATGCCGCTGAATTTCTTTTTCTTGAAGTTCCAGGTATTTCTTGACGTCCATCGCTCCACCTGCAAGACCGGATTGCCGGTCGAACCCAAATAGTGTACTATCCCGCTTGCAAAGCATAAAAGACCCCTTTGGTGATGTCAAGGTATAGTTAGGGTAGGAGCGACGGGAGGCTATGATGACGAATCCGTTGCAATCTATTGCGGAATTCGGACGGTCTGTCTGGTGCGACGACCTCGGCAGGGAAATCCTTCAGTCGGGTGAGCTCAAACGGATGATCGATGAAGACGGCATTACCGGCGTTACATCGAATCCGACGATATTTGAGAAAGCCATCGGCGGCTCGAAGACCTACGACGCCGACATCCACGAACTCGTCGACCAGGGCCTCGACATTCAGGGCATCTACGAAGGGCTCGTTGTTCCCGATATTCGCGAAGCTGCAGATTTACTGCGGCCTGTGTACGAGCACAGCCAAGGCGTCGACGGATACGTCAGCCTCGAGGTGCCGCCGGACCTCGCCTACAGCGCCCCGAAGACTGTGGCCGAAGCAAAGCGCCTTTTCACCCTTGTGGATCGCCCGAACCTGATGATCAAAGTTCCGGCGACGCGCCAGGGATTTCGCGCAGTGAAGGAACTCATCGCGGCAGGCGTCAACGTCAACGTCACGCTCATCTTCTCGCTCGAGCAGTATCGTAGCGCTGTTCAAGCCTATCTTGACGGCATCGCTCAGCGGATCTCCGACGGCGGCGACCCGGCCAAGGTGGCTTCCGTCGCCTCTTTCTTCGTGAGTCGCGTGGATACGATTGTTGATGAGCGACTCCAGGATCTGGTAGACCCCAACGTTGCCGCTTCGCTCAAGCAGTTCGTCGGCAAGACCGCCATTGCGAATTCAAAGGCTGCGTACGGTCTGTATCGTGAAATGTTCCACGGCGATGCTTTTTCAGCTCTCCGGGGCAAGGGAGCGCGTCCCCAGCGGATCGTTTGGGCCAGCACGAGCACCAAGAATCCCGAATACTCGGACACCTACTACGTGGACGCCCTCATCGGTCCCGAAACCGTCAATACAATGCCTAGGACAACGCTCGACGCGTATCGACATGGAGGCGGGTCCGAGGCAACCCTCGCCGACGGAATTGATGAAGCCCAAGAAATACTGGCAAAACTCGGATCGGAAGAAGAGGTCAACCTCCCGGAGGTGATGGGCCTGCTCCTGGACAGAGGGGTAAAGGCCTTCGCTGAATCGTTCGAGCAACTCCTGGATGGCATCACTCAGAAACGAACCAGGCTCATGCGGGGCTGGGGCCATCGGTCTGCGTCGCTGGGCGATCTTCAACAGCGGGTTGACGATACTCTGAACCGGTGGGACGAGAACAGGCTTGTCGAGAAGATCTGGGACTGTGATGCCTCCCTCTGGAAAGACGACCCGCAACACTGTGCCGAGATTGGCCGCCGGCTCGGTTGGCTCAGCGTTGTGGACACCATGCGCCGCGAGACCTCGCGCCTGCGGGAATTCGCTGACGAGGTCCGGTCGCAGGGATTTTCCGACGTGGTGCTTCTGGGCATGGGAGGAAGCAGTCTCGCGGCGGAGGTCTTTGCTTCGTGCATAGGCGTTGCCGAGGGGTATCTGAATCTCAAAGTGCTGGGCACCACAATTCCGCACTCCATCCTCGATGTGGAACGAACCCTCGACCCGCAACACACTCTCTTCATTGTATCCAGTAAGTCCGGCGGCACCATCGAAGTAGTGTCGCTGTACAAGCATTTTCGCGGTGTGATGGACAAAGCCGTGGGCGCGGACGCGGGCGCGCACTTCGTCGCGATAACCGATCCCGGCACGAGCCTCGGGAAGCTCGCGGCAGAGGATAAGTTCCGCAAAGTTTTCTTGAATCCCCCCGATATCGGTGGAAGGTTCAGTGCTCTGTCGTACTTCGGGCTCGTTCCCGCGGCGCTTATCGGCGCCGATCTGGATCGCCTGCTTATGCGGGCGGGACAGGCTGTGGAGAGCGCGGGGACGGTTGCTCCGTCTCTCGAAAACCCCGGCGTATGGCTTGGAACGATCATTGGCGAGGCGGCTCGTGCGGGTCGTGACAAGCTCACGCTGGTGATCTCGCCGCCCGTACAAAGCTTTGGGTGCTGGCTCGAGCAGCTGTTGGCGGAAAGCACGGGCAAAGAGGGTACCGGAATCATCCCCATCGACGGAGAAACGCCGGGCGTTGTCGAAGAATACGGGCCGGATCGGATCTTTGTCTATCTCAGACTCGATGGTGACGACACATACGACGGCTTCATCACTTCGATTGAAAGAGGCGGCCGCCCGGTGGTGACGCTGAGACTCCACGGAGCGTACGACCTCGGCCGAGAGATGTTCCGCTGGGAGTTCGCCACAGCCGTAGCCGGCGCGATCCTCGGCGTGAACCCGTTTGACCAGCCGAATGTTCAGGAAGCCAAAACGCTGACCAACAAGCTGTTGCATCACTATCGGGATGAAGGCAGCATCCCCGAGGGAAGATTCATTCGATTGGACGATCCTGACGCGAGGAACAAACTCGCGGACCTCCTCGAGAGAGTGAAGCCCGGCGACTATATGGCGTTCAACGCGTTCATCCACCCGTCGCCGCGTGCGCTGGAACTGCTCCAGACTGCGCGCGCCATCGTTAGACACCGCTGTAAGGTCGCCACGACGCTTGGATTGGGCCCGCGGTTCCTTCACTCTACGGGTCAGATCCACAAGGGCGGCCCGAATTCGGGGGTCTTCATCGAATTTACGATGACTTGCGCCGAAGACGCGGACATTCCGGGTGAACCCTATTCGTTTGCGGTACTCAAGGACTGCCAGGGCCTGGGCGATTTCGAGGCGCTTGAAAAGCGAGGACGTCGGATCATCCGGATGCACCTGTCGTCAGAGACCGACCTTGCCACGATGACGGAACTGCTCCAAAATCTGTAATGCCAATCCGCGCACCGCAAATTTCTCTTTTTGCAAGCGGCGAACTGCCTGCATAAACTTGGAGTGGGCTGTGCTACGAGGGTTTGAATCAGGAATCTTCACTGCCATGACCAATTCAAAAGAACGCCACGCTGCGAAGACCGAAGGCGAGTATAGTGACTACCAAAAGGAAATAGAGGCCACTGACAACGTGATTCTCTGTGTGGCAAAAGCGGAAAAGATGATCCGCTCTATCGGAGCTTCCCTGTGCGCGGAGAACAACGCCTCATGCGCGAAGTACGTGGAACCGGATACGGCGTTCGAGGAGTACGACTGACCCGCACGGGAACGCGATACCTCTCGAAGGAAATGACCGGAAAACATGATTCGCGTTGAAACTCAACAGACTGTGACCAAGTTCCAACTTGCTCGGTCCCTTTTCGGCCGGGCGGTGTACTACACTTCCGCGTACCTGGTCGACGGCCTCATGGTTGACACCGGTTGCGCGCATACGGTCCGGGAGCTGCTGGGCGCCCTTAATGGCTGTGCGGTTCACACGATCGTCAACACCCACGCTCACGAGGACCACATCGCAGGCAATACCGCCGTTCAGCGTCAGTTCGGCGCAGACGTGTTGGCCCACCCCGACGCGCTCCCCATCCTGGCAAATCCGGCATCGCGTCGCTTACGATTGTACCAACGAGTTATGTGGGGGTATCCCGCTCCGTCCACAGGTGTGCCGTTGGGAGACGTAGTGGAAACCCCGCAACACCGGTTCCAGGTTATCCATACCCCTGGCCACAGCGTCGATCACATCTGTCTTTTTGAGCCCAATGAAGGCTGGCTCTTCACCGGGGATGCGTATGTGGGAGGGATGGATCGAGCGCTCAGGGCCGATTACAACATCTGGAATATCATTGAATCACTGCGGAAACTGGCCTGTCTCGACACTTCGCATCTTTTTCCCGGCAGCGGCACGATTCGAGCAAACCCCCGGGAAGACTTCCTTGAAAAAATCAACTATCTTGAAGAAACCGGCGGGAAAGTCCGGCAGTTGCATGCGAAGGGGTGGGGCAGACGACGCATTCGTCAGGAGGTGTTCGGCGGTGAAACTGCTATAGCCTGGTTCACCGTAGGGCATTTCAGCGGGCTGAACCTTGTTCGTTCTTACATCGAGGACCGGGCCACAGATTCAGCTTCTGACTCGCAGCCCTGAGAGCGCTCCAGTTAGTTGACTGGAAAGTTCAACGAAAAAGCTGGAGCAGATTTCGGAGATCCAGTGACGGGTTGCGGGCAACCGTGGTGGGACAGGCGTCTCGCCTGTCTATTTGCAAATCAACTTCCCAAACCACGACAGGCGAGACGCCTGTCCCACCTTGTCGAGCAGCCAGACGTGTTACTCATTCCGGAGAAACATGTTTCCGAAATTGTGATACGCAGTAATTCGTTTCACTGGCTCATTCGGCCCGCGGGCGGCGGATCGACCATTCGAGGTTTGGAACTTGGGGGCTGGATAGGTCGCATCGCCCTGGAGCCGGTTGGAGATTGACGCGGAGCAGGCGTATACCTTTCTGCCGGTGGTAGCGGCGCATGCATCTTCGCTGCGGAGACTTTGGTCGGAGGCGGCGGCATGATGGGACCGTTGTAAGGACCGGGAGGAGGCGGATTGGGTGACTCGTACTTGGGTACGAAGTCTGCCGGAGTAAAACAGATCCCTGCGCACTGGCCGTTGATAGGGAAGTAGTACGGAGCGAAGTATTTCCACGGCCCGAAAACGAACCCCGTGTCGACAGTTTCGATGGCTGCGGCGACAGGAACTATCGCGAGGACAAGGGCCAGTGCAATGAGCAAGCGGATCATGGCGGGGCCTCCGTTGGAAATCAATAGTCTCTCAAATTATAGCAGTAATGGCGGGCAATTGCAAAGAATTATGAGATATGGGACGAAATGGGGGGCTTATCTCGTAGCAATATCACTATCAAGTCGCGGTCGTGTTTATCGCTTGACTCTCTTTCACCCCTTGTGATTTACTATTGAATTTATCAGTCCAACACTGGGGCCGGTCGCACCGGCGCCTGATCCCAAGGGGTCGCAATGAAGCAATACAACACCGAAGATGTCCGTAATGTGGCTGTCGTCTCCCACGCCGGCTCCGGGAAAACGATGCTCTGCGATGCCATGCTGTTTGACACCGGCGCTGTCGATCGGTTGGGTAAGGTCACCGACGGAACCTCCAATTTCGACTTCGAGCCTGAAGAAATCAAACGACAGATCACCATTAGCACCTCGCTGTGTACCGCCGAGTGGAAGAAAAAGAAGATAAATATCCTGGACACGCCGGGCGATCCGAATTTCTCGGCCGAAGTCGCCGCGGCGTTGAGCGCAGCCGATTTCGCCATCCTCGCGATCGACGCGGTGGACTCGATCAAACCGCTCACCGAAAAGGTCTGGCAGAACATTCAGGCGCGCGGATGCCCTCGCATCCTCGCCGTTACGAAAATGGATCGAGAGCGTGCCGATTTTGACAAGGTCGTTGCAGACGTCAAACAGATCTTCGATGTCAAGCCACTGGTGTTGCAGGTGCCTTTGGGGAGTGAGAGCAACTTCAAGGGCGTCGTGGACCTCCTCAGCATGAAGGCCGTCACTTTTGACGGAGATGGCAAGAAGGCGACCAAGATCGACATACCCGACAACCTCAAGGAAGAAGCTGCTTCCCGTCGCGAAGTCCTCATCGAGGACCTTGCCGAGGTGGACGACGCTCTTATGGAGCGTTACCTGGAAGGCGGCGAACTCGCGTTCGACGATCTTTCCGGAGCGCTTAAGCAGGGCATCCGCGACCGCGTTTTCGTGCCGGTGCTGGCCTGTTCCGCTGCCCAAAACATTGGCATCCAGCCAATACTCGACCTTATTACGGACGCATGCCCATCCCCGGCGGACTTGCCGCCCGTGAAGGGCACAAATCCTTCAGGCGAGGAACTCGCGCGCGACGCCTCACCGGATCAGCCTTTCTGTGCATATGTGTTCAAGACCCTCGCGGATCCTTACGCCGGAAGACTGACATTGTTCAGGATCTTCTCAGGCAAGCTTGCTCCGGATTCAACCATCTTTAACGCAACCCGGAAAACCAAGGAGCGATTCGGACAGCTCCTTGCCGTAGTCGGCAAGAGTCAGAAATCCATCGAGTCCGCGCAGGCCGGCGATATCGTGGCTGTGGCCAAGCTCAAGGAGACGCTCACCGGCGACACTCTCTGCGAAGAAAAGAACTCCCTCGTCATTCAGCCGCACGCGTTGCCACACGCGGTTATTTCGTTCGCCATTGAACCGAAAGCCAAGGGTGACGAGGAGAAGATCACCCAGAGTCTTGCCAAATTGGCAGAAGAGGATCCAACGCTGACCGTCTCCAGAGACGCACAAACGAACGAATTCCTCATTTCGGGGATGGGGCAGGTCCACATCGAAGTGACCGTGGACAAGCTCAAGCGCAAGTTCGGTGTGGATGTGAATCTCAAGACGCCCAAGGTGCCGTACAAGGAAACGATTAAAGGCAAGGCGAAGGTCGAAGGAAAGCTCAAGAAACAGACCGGCGGCCGCGGTCAGTTCGCGGTGGCCTGGCTCGATTTGGAGCCCATGCCGAGAGGCGGCGGCTTCGAATTCGTCGACAAGATCGTCGGCGGCGTCATCCCGCGACAGTATATTCCTGCTGTGGAAAAAGGTGTTGCGGAAGCGATGAACGCGGGTTCTCTCGCAGGTTGCCCGGTCATCGACGTGCGCGTCACGGTCTTCGACGGGAAGTATCACGATGTGGACTCGTCCGAGCAGGCGTTCAAGATCGCAGCGTCCAAAGGCTTCAAGAAGGGGATGCTCCAGGCAAACCCTGTCCTTCTTGAGCCGATCATGAACCTGGAAGTCGTGGTGCCGGAAGATTGCATGGGCGACGTCATGGGCGACCTCAACTCCCGGCGCGGTCGTATCATGGGCATGGACGCCAAAGGCGGCAGCCAGGTGGTCAAAGCGAAAGTGCCGATGGCTGAAGTACTCCGGTACGCGTCCGACCTCACCTCGCTCACGTCCGGACGAGGCCTCTTTTCCATGGAGTTTTCCCATTACGAGGAAGCCCCAGCCAATGTCGCGGAAAAGATTATTGAAGCCGCGGCCAAACCGGAAGAGGAGGAGGATTAGTACTCAGGTCGAAATCCTCAACCGATCGAATAATGGAACGAACAATGTCTTCGGGAAAGATTATCGCGGTATGCGTCAGTAAGCACAAAGGAACGCCCAAGAAAGATGTCGGCTCGGGAGTTATGAAAGAAGGGTTCGGCGTTGAAGGCGACGCGCACGGTGGCGATTGGCATCGCCAAGTCTCCCTTCTATCCATCGAGCAGATTGGAACCATGCGTGACAAAGGACTCGACGTCGCGCCCGGAAGTTTCGCGGAAAACCTCACCACCGAGGGTTTCGATCTCGAGGCGCTTCAGATCGGTGACCGCTTAAAGGTCGGCGGCGATGTAGTGCTCGAAATCACCCAGATCGGCAAGGAATGCCACACTCGATGCGCTATTTATAGCAAAGTGGGCGAGTGCATAATGCCGGAAAAGGGGATCTTCGCCACGGTGGTGAAGGGTGGCGCGGTCAAGAGCGGCGACCCGATCGCGCGTGCGTGACTCATAGATCGTTTCACATCAGCGATTTCACCCAACGCCGGCAGAATTGTGGCGTTGAATGACACGGTGCCCGCTTTAGGGGCGGGTCTCAGACCCGCCCCTACCCACAAAGTTCGCGGCAACAATGCAAATGTGATCTGCCTCGCTCCTACAAGCCACAAAGAGCACATTCGGCGATCGGATGCTCCTTCTCTTGCAGAAGGGACTCATTTCGCGCGCATCGGAAAAGGCCCGAAAGTCTTGGGCTGGCCGCGTGTCTGCATAGCCACCCCTATGTCACGCTCGCGGTGAGCAATAATTTCACAGGTGCGCAATAATTACCTCTTTGGAGGGGCTGAGGTGATGCCGCCTGATCCGATCGGAGCGGCGCCCAGCCTCATTCTTCAGTTGGCACGAAAATGGCATACTATAAATGCGAACTGTGCCTGAGAAAGGGGGTATCATGACGCTCAACAATAGTCCTGCTGAATTGCGCACTATCGAAACACTCCTCCTCAAAGAGATGGATCATAACGGCCGAATTCTCGTAAGAGGTCTGGACAGGGTTCATGCCCGCACGGGCCTGACCTACACAACGATCTCGGAGATGGCCCGGCGGCTGGAAGAGCGTGCCCGCCAGCACGTTGCAGCGTGATATGGATTCGCTCTCAGTCGGTGGGAGCCGGTTATCGTGCCGGTCGAGCGTTTCCTCTTGACAGATTGGCCTCTGCCTGATTATATTGGCGTTTGGACGCGGGAATAACTCAGTGGTAGAGTGCAACCTTGCCAAGGTTGAAGTCGCGGGTTCAAATCCCGTTTCCCGCTCCACTCCCCAACCGTCACAAAACACCTAAAAAAATGAATCTGGCGAGACAATGCAAATGAGGGGGTTCTTCCTTGTCTGCGCGTTCTTCCTTCATTCTGTCTTTCCCAAAGCCATGAGTAGTTGCTTGACAGCAGGAAAGGCAGCACGTACGTTGGCGTCTGATTTGTTGAATTGGGGCCAGCACCTGGCAGGGCTCATTATGCATGTGCGCTCGACAACCCGATTTCTGAGCCTATCCATACGGCCCTTTCACTGAGCTGGTATATGGAGTCGTTTTCTCGGGAGGACATCCGTGAGAAGACTATTCCCGGTTGTATTTTCGGTTGTCCTTTTCGCCGGAGCGGCTGGGCATGCACAAGGAATGGATTTTTCGCTCCCAGGCTCGTGGGAAACTTCCCTTAATTATGTCAGAAGCTTCGGTCCGGATGTGAGGCATCATGCCCCTGGCCGAGGTGCAGTTGGGAACCGCGGCGCCCGCTGGTTTGCTCCTCCGAGTCTTGATCCGGTCGCGGCGCTCAATACTCTCCCTTCGAGTCAAAAAGACCCTCCCTTGCGGTGAATCGGCCTTCGCGGCGGATATTCGTTCGGAAACACCTCCGTAGTCCATGGCGGCTCCAGGTTGACCCTGCGGCCGTCGCTCGTTGAAGAAGGCTTATTCGCGGTTCAGGGAATCTATGCCGTAGGCGGTGACGGGAGTGATCTGGTTAGGCCGCCTAATGAAAGGACCTCGCCGCACGCCTTCTTCGGCAGTCCGCCGTTCGACGGATATTACGAAACGCGCTGGGGCTACGTCTCAACGGATTCCGCGCCCGGGGCCGCGTGGGAGCAGCTTTGGATGAGCATAGGACCGTCGCCCATCCAGGTCTGGGTGGGAACAAGGGATTTACCTTCGCCGGTCAAGTTCACGGTGGGAACGAACGCGCCCAAGGACATGGCGGCCGTAGCATTCTGGCACTCCGAAAGCGGCTGGCGCGGAGTCGTCGGCACGGGCGCGACTCCCTCCGCAATCCGCCGGAACGACGATATGGCGCGTCCCGTTCCCTTCGGGCCTCCGCTTCTCCTAGCCTATACCGGCGCGTACACGGTGGTTACGGCGGTCTATGTTGCCGTGGATGCCGTTATCCACGGGTTAAAAAGGATCTTGTGCGGCGGCCCTCGATTCGACGAGAAGCCGTCGTGGGCGGCGAGAGACCCCTGGGAAACCAACACAAAGACGAGCGAGTCCAGTTCGTCCTCCCTTGTGTTTGACCTGCCTTTTACTATTCTCGACATAGGCTATGACTATTCAGCGCGCATGGGGAACAGGAAGCCGTTTCACTTTTTCATGATTGAGCGAGTCTTCGACTCCGTGTCAGCAGGAGGCTCGGTGCTGTGGTACGCTAACCTCAACCGGAGCGGTCTTGCGCGGAACGCCGAGGAGGCGAAGGACGGCAGGACAGACTACTCGGCGGTTCTTTCGCTCTTCGTCGACTACAACGACGGGAGATTCCTTGGCAATGCCCACTACAGTCTGTTTAATTGGGATGTGTATCCCACCAAAACTCCACACGAATTCCATAGAGGCTATCAGCTCTTCGCTGAGTTGGGCGGAACGGCCGGTCCGCTCAAAGGCACGTTCATGGGAACTCTGTCTTCCGGCCGACGTGAGAGGACTTCCGACGCCGGCGTGGGAAGCGATCGTTTTCCCATAAGTGCGAGCCTCATGGAACCGTACGATTATCTCATGTTTCATACGTATGGCGGGGGAAACCAGACATTCGAGGGACCGCCTGGCAGACGACAAGGAATGATGTCCGACGCTTATGCTTTCGGGGCACGCCTGGACTGGTGTGTGGTTGCCAATCTTAATGTCTGGACGAGCTACCTTTGGGCGCATCGGCTGGAGAGACGTGGAACTGCTTTCGGCCAGTATGTCACGGCCAGTCGCGAGGCGAGTATACCGGAAAAGCGCGGTTTTGCCGCGCACGCGGGCCGGGCGCTGTTGGCATCTCCGGCTGATTATGGGCACGTTTTCAACGGTTTTCTTGGGCATGAATTTGGCATTGGCGCGGAATGGAGATTACTGGATCGGTTGACTCTCAAGCTGCGAGGGTCTGGCTGGAAGCCTGGTGAATGGTTCAGAGAGGCCCAGCAGACTATCGGGTACTTCACGGCCGTGCAAGCGTTGCGTCCGCGGATGCTCTTCGGTTTGAGTGGAGCGCTAGTGTTTGATTTTTGACCAGATGTACGCTTCATTTCTAGTGTTCGCTTTGAGAAGGAGCCGCGACGAAGATCAAGAATTGCGGCTATCGCTGGAGACGGCGCTCATCGAGGAGTGCACCGGCTATCCGGTAGAGTTACTTGTTCCAAGCTTGGTTTGTACGTAGATTACAGTATGGGCCGATATTCATTCGACGGAAAGAATGTCTTGATTACCGGCGCGAGCGGCGGGCTCGGCTCCACGCTGGTGCGCAAGCTCGCGGCTCAAGGCGCACGGCTCGTGGCGACGTCAAGGTCCGCGAAGGCGCTGGACGAGCTGATTTCCGGCCTACCTGCGGCCGCGGACGTCGCGCTCATCACAGCAGACCTCTCGGTTCCGGGCGATGCCGAGACACTGGCCCAGAGTGCTCTCGATGCGGTAGGTCACATCGACGTGCTTTTCAATAACGCGGGGCTCGGATACTTCTCTCTCATGGAAGAAGCAACGGAAGAGCATATCCGCTACCTCTTTGAAGTGAACACATTCTCTCCATTGGCCCTCATCAGAGCGCTCGTTCCGCAGATGAAGAGTCGCGGAGCCGGGAGGATTGTCAACATTGTTTCGGCTGCCGGGAGGGTTCCGATCCCGTCGGTGGGAGTGTACGGCGGTAGCAAGTCCGCGCTTGCGGTTATGACCAACACGATGCGCCTGGAGCTTGCCCCGTTCGGCATCGACATCATCAACATTTATCCGGGGACTATCGACTCCTCTTTCGAAGAAAACGCTCTCCGAGAGAGCAACCGTTCGGGGCTGTGCCCAACCGACCGATGCGGCGAACCGAAGGCCAGAATTGCGGAGCAGGTCCTTGAGGCTGCGGTCGAAAAACCGGGCGAGGTGTGGCTTGAACGACAAGGAAGACGGTTGGCAGTAGCTGCTCTCATATGGCCCGCTTTTGTAGAGCGGCGGCTGAAAGCGCTCAGGGATAGGGTGGTCAAGACAACGTCGCTTAAGAAACGGCGCTGGAGGCTCATGCAGGTGGAATCCGCCATCGCGTGCAACCTCCGGTGTGTAATGTGCCCGTGGACCGAAATTCGGAGCCGTGTCGAGCATCGTGGACTCATGACCCAGGACAGTTGGAATGCCATCAAGCCTCACTTGTCGGAAGTCACGACAATCGACTTCACCGGCGGAGGTGAGCCACTCCTTCAGCCGAAGCTCGCGGAGTGGGTAGCCGACGCGAAATCCGCCGGCTGCCAGACTGGAATACTTACGAACGGGCTGCTCCTCACAAGGGAAGTCGCAGCTGGACTCATCGCCGCTGGCCTGGATTGGATATGCGTCTCGATGGACGGCGCAACCGCGGATGTGTACGAAAAGATCCGGCAGGGCTCGGACTTCGAGAGGGTATGCCGAAACCTCGCCGCCATCGCAGAATTGCGGAAGGGCCGCGTGCCCATGACGATGATAAATTTCGTCCTCATGCCCATGAATTTTCACCAGGTTGAAGACATGGTCACGCTCGCGGCAAAGCTGGGAGTGGATCAGGTGAACTTCAAGCAATGCGAGGTGGTCCGAGGCGAGCACGGCAAGGGCTTCGGCCTTTTCGCTTCGGAAGAAAGCAAAGAAACTCGCCGCCGTGAAAAAGATGTGGCACGCGCGTGCAGCCTGGCTAAAAAGCTTGGAGTGGCGACGACCGCGTTCCAGTTCACACCCACGGAACTGCCCGTGTGCGGACAGGACCCGCGCGATTCGATTTTCATCCGGTACGACGGCACAGCAGGGCCGTGCATCAACCTCGCGATTGGCGGCCCAACGAGCTTTTTCGGCGAGGAAGTGACCATGCCGCAGGTCCATTACGGACGGGTGACGGATTCGGACCTCACGGAATTGTTGGAAACGGAGCCGTGCCGGCGCTACCGAGAGCGTTTCCGGGAGCGTGTCCAGGCGTACGAGAAGGTCTACAGAGGGTCACTCATCAGCGGATCGGTGCCCAGTCCGGAGCGGCTGAAGGCCTCCGCGATCGCAGCCATGCCGGAAGCACTCGAAGGATGTCGAGTCTGCCATTACCTTTACGACATTTGATTCCAATGTGGATGATGAACACGATGACAAGTTGAATCTGAATGATTATTCTTGACTACAAACTGTTGCAGAACGAAAGCAACCCATGACCGATGGTTACGCTGAGAAGCGCCAGAGTTGCTTTGGCACCATCAGACGGTTCTGCGCCGACGAGACGATACGGAATCTGGAGACGGTGGTCGCATTGCAGGCCGCCGGTACGTGATCATAACGAGATGGAGGAGGGATGACCGTCTACACGATTCATCCGCTTGCGGTCGGTTTCAACGAGACCGACCAAGGCATCATGACGTACCAGCGATTTTACGGGAAGCGCATCATACTGCCGATTTACGCGTTTGCGCTCATGGGTGGTGACCAGAAGATCTTGATCGATACAGGAATCGAGGAGTTCTTGGCTCCTCCCGATCTGGAAGAGCGCATGGGCTTCCCGCTCTACGAATTCGAAGAAGCGTTGCAGACAATCGGATGGTCACCGGAGGAAGTGGACCTGATCATCCACACGCACCTTCACAACGATCATTGCGAGAACGACCAGCTGTGCGCCAACGCGGAGGTGATCGTTCAAAAGGCGGAGTTGGAGTTCTTCAGGGACCCGCACCCGATCGATCACCGGTACTATCCCGATGTTCTTGACGACATGAACGTGACCGTCGTTGAAGGAGACACGGAGATCGCCGACGGAATCGACGTGATGTTCACGCCCGGCCATACGCCCGGCGGCCAGTCGGTGGTCGTCCGCACCGCCAAGGGGGCAGCGATAATTACGGGATTGTGCTGCAACGCGGAGAATTTTCCGGCGGGTGGCGGCATCATCGTTCCGGGGGTGCACCTGGACGTCATCCAAGCTTACGATAGCATGAAACGCATCCGGGATGCTGCGGAGATCCTCGTTCCCATTCACGATCTTGATGTTGGGAAGAAGAAGATAATCCCGGAGTGATATCGGGATGTTTTGATCGAGTGGTATCAATGGTAGTGCCAAAATTGCTGCGAGCTTCAGATCACAAGCGCTCTATTTCAAGATTGCGGCGACCAATTGGAGCAGCGTGGGTGAGACAGGCGTCTCGCCTGTCATGATTTTGGGCTTTGGTCCCCAAATCGACAGGCGAGACGCCTGTCCCACCATGGCATCGCCAGACTGTGCGACCGAGCATGTGAACGACGGCACTTAGGCAAATGACAAACTCCTGTATCCGCCACCCTGAACGGGAAGCGACATTTCACTGCCAAAAGGACGGGACGTACCTCTGTGACGAGTGTGCGTGCTGTTGGAGTCCGCGCATCTACTGTAAATTCCGCACCGCGTGCGTCATTCATGTGCTCACCAAGGAAGGGGCGCTTAAACCTTGCCCCGAGCACCGCTCGCACTGCCAAGAGTGATGCTCCGATTCTTTGATGAGTTGCGGTTCGAAATTTTCCGCCACCAGGGATGACAAACTCCCGGTCGATGATTATATTGCCACGATGAACGAAGGGGCAGGTATGTACTCTGCTGCCGACACCAGAAAACGGGTTTCCTGATGACCAAGAGAGACTTTTATGAGGTGCTTGGGGTCGACCGCAGGGCCTCCCAGGACGAAATCAAGAAGGCATACCGCAAGCAGGCGCTGCAATTCCATCCCGATCGCAATCCCGGCGACAAACAGGCGGAAGAGCGGTTTAAAGAAGCAGCCGAAGCGTACGAAGTACTGAGCGACGCGAACAAACGCCAGCTTTATGACCGCTTTGGACACGCGGGCCTCCAGCAGACGGGCTTCACGGGATTCAGGGATTTCGACGACATCTTCGCGTCGTTCGGCGACGTCTTCGAAGAATTCTTCGGCATGGGGACGAGAGGCGCCCGAGCCAGCCGTGTGCGTCGAGGCGTGGATGTTCGGTACGACCTGGAAATCGATTTCATGGACGCGATCTTCGGTAAGGAAATCGAGATCGAAGTTCCACTGCATGAGCGGTGCCCTGAATGTCACGGCACCGGGACCAAAGGCGGGGCCGCGCCTTCAGTGTGCAGCACATGTGGCGGCCGCGGCCAGGTGACTCGTTCGCAAGGGTTCTTTTCCATTAGCACCACCTGTCATACTTGCCACGGAAGCGGCACTATCATCACGAATCCGTGCAGCGAGTGTCGGGGCATGGGGTGAGTGCTGAGGACCAAGCGTTTATCTATCAAGGTGCCTGCAGGCGTGGAGTCCGGCTCGCGGCTCCGATTGCAAGGAGAAGGTGAGCCGGGTGACGTAGATGGCATGGCGGGAGACCTCTACGTTTTCATCCGCGTGCGAGAGCATGAGACTTTTCAACGCCACGGCAGCGACGTGGTGGTAGTAGTTCCTATCTCGTACTCCCAGGCGGTACTGGGCGGTAAGATAGAGATCCCGACGCTTGAAGGGCCGGATGTGTTGACTCTCCCCAAGGGCACTCAACCGGGACAGGAGTTTCGCCTTCGCGAAAAAGGGATTCCCTTTCTTCGCGGCCGGGGGAGGGGAGACCTGGTGGTGATGGTATATGTCCAGGTGCCCAAGGACGTGAACAAACAGTACGAAACTCTCCTACGGCAGCTCGCGGAAGTCGAAGGGGCCGAAGTCGCACCAGAGAAACGCCACTTCTTTTCTCGGAAAAAATGATCGCCGCCCACTGACGCCAACTTCCATGCGTCGGTTCCTATGAGAATCGCTCGCCCATGTACGCGAAGGTTCGGGCCGCGGATGGGGCATCGTAGGGGCGACCTGCCGGTCGCCCGCATGGATCTCAGTACGGGTTCACACGGGCGACCGGCAGGTCGCCCCTACACCGAACCGATGTTCCCGGAAGGCAGCGAGCCCATCCGGGGCGGAGCCACGGACGGGAACCCACCAGATTCTCATCGTTCGTTGTGGCTTGTTAACCGTGGGAGTTTGTATGACATCGCGCACTCGCACGAATTTCACTATATAGGCAGCACAACGGGAGGAATCGAGTGCAAGCGCTGGAGTAGTCCCGCCCCTGCATTGACGGCATCCCTCCGGTACGATATAGGAAATACAAGGCCTTAGTGGTCGGCACCCCCGCACGCTTCCTCTGCTCTGGGGCCGAGGCGGCCGTCTTGACGCGATTAGTAGATTAAATCTTAGATTAGGGAGCATTTTTTGATGCGAGCCCTTCTTGTTAACGCAAAAGCCGACTTTTCATTCTGGAGTTTGCCCGAGTCCTGCAGCCTGACGGGAACCAAAACTTTGGCTCCTCCCCTCGGTCTGATCACCGTGGCGGCTCTCCTGCCCTCGGAATGGCAATTAAGACTCGTGGACCTCAATGTCAGGGAATTCTCCCCGGTTGATTGGGACTGGGCCGACGTGGTGCTGATCTCAGGGATGCTCGGCCAGAGAACCAACTTGCTGGAAACCGTACGGGAAGCAAAGCGCAGAGGGAAGCTGGTGGCCGCGGGAGGGCCGTATCCCACGGCTGTGACCCCGGAAGTTCTCGATGCAGGGGCCAATTTCGTCGTCAAAGGCGAAGGCGAGAATACCGTACCGCTGCTAATTGAGGCGCTGAAGGGCGGAAAGACACACGGAATCTTCCAGAATGAGGAAAAACCCGATCTCACGACATCACCTGTCCCAAGGTTCGATCTCCTTTCATTGACAGACTATGAACTCCTTATGGTGCAATCGTCCAGAGGATGCCCATTCGATTGCGAGTTCTGCGATATTGTGAACCTCTACGGGCGCAAGCAGCGACATAAGACCCCCGGTCAGATGATTGCGGAGCTGCAAGCGCTGTATGATCTAGGTTGGAGAGGTGAGGTCTTCATAGGGGACGACAACTTCGTCGGGAGCAGATCTCATGCCCGAGCGCTCCTCGATAAGCTCATCGAGTGGCAGACAAGCCATGGTGAACCATTTAGCTTCACAACCCAGGCTTCGATAAACCTAGGCAAGGATCTGGATACTATCGACCTTATGACGGCTGCCAACTTCGGTAAAATTTTCATAGGGTTGGAATCTGTCGATGAGGATGCCTTGCAAATCGCCCATAAGTACCAAAACGTGCGGAACTCCATGACGGAATGCGTCAAGGCTCTCAACAAGAACGGACTAAGCGTCATGGGGAGCTTCGTCATAGGGTTCGACGGCGAAAAAAAGGGCACCGATGAGCGTATCAATGCCTTTGTCGAAGAGACGGCGATTCCAATTGTTATGGTCAACGTGCTCAATGCACTGCCGGCCACCGGTTTGTGGAACCGCCTGGAAAGAGAAGGGCGACTCCTGGAGACCATGCACCTGGGCGACGAAATGATCGGCGACCAAGTGAATTACGTGCCTACACGCCCGAAAACGGAAATACTTGAAGAAGTGGCTGGGATTTGGGACTACCTCTACGAACCGGAGCGTTTCCTCAAGCGTGCCGCCCGGTACTACGTGAATATGAGGCCGACGCGTGCTTCTCTGGGGAAAAATGAGCCGGCATCCGGCCCTCCGGTGCGACACGCAAAGGTGTCCATGACGGAGCAACTTCGGATAGCCCGCGCTTTCTTCCGCCTGATATGGCGAATGGGCGTGCGGCCGCCTTACCGGCGCCACTTTTGGAGCCAATTGCTTGAAGTGTATCGGAAGAACCCGAGCCGCTGGGTACTGTTCATCATCAGCTGCGCCATGGGTCTTAACATGTTCGCCATCAGGGGGATGGTGCTCAAGGCACGAGCACTAAGCCGAGAGGCACCGCACGTGGAAGCCCGCTGGATTTCTCGGGTGTCAGGGCCTACGGCCCAGCCGTGATCTGTTGCGCACTCTCGCCTCCGGGGGCCCCAATTGATACATGTGTTGTTGCTGAACCCGGAATTTATTTCCGCATTCTGGTCTATGCCCAAGACCCGCAAGCTTTCCGGAGCCAAAGTCCTGACTCCGCCCCTTGGACTCCTCACTGTTGCAGCGCTGGTACCCAGAGCATGGGAACTGCGCCTCGTCGACGTCGCTGCCCGGAACGTCACGGAAGAGGAATGGAACTGGTCCGAAATCGTCATGATTACGGGCATGATTGCCCAAGGACCGAGCCTCATCTCGCTGATACGTGAGGCAAAGAAACGCGGCAAGACCGTCGTGGTCGGCGGGCCCTTCGCGACATCGCTTCCCCACAGAGTAATCGAAGCAGGTTGCGACTTCCTCGTGTCAGGGGAGGCCGAAGAGACAATTGGAGACTTGGTCGCCACCATAGAAGGGGGTGCCAAGAGCGGAATCTTCGAAAGCGAAACCAAACCCGATCTCCGAATCTCCCCTGTACCTCGATTTGATCTCCTGCCGCTCGCCGATTATACAAGCATGTCCGTTCAGACCTCGCGCGGTTGCCCGCACGACTGTGAATTCTGTGACATTGTCAACCTTTATGGTCGAAAGCCTCGCTACAAGACACCGGAGCAGACGCTCGAGGAATTGGAGGCGCTGTATCGCCTGGGATGGCGATCCGAGGTGTTCATCAGCGACGACAACTTTGTGGGAAACCGAGCGCACGCGTCGGCATTACTCCGGAAACTGATCCCATGGATGAAGAGCCACGGCGAGCCTTTCGTTTTCTGGACACAGGCCTCGATTAACCTTGGACGTGACCTGGAAATTATCGACCTGATGACGGAAGCGAATTTCAACACGGTATTCATTGGGGTCGAATCTCCCGACGAAGAAGTTTTGTCCATCACAGGGAAGTATCAAAATGTCCGACACTCAATGCTGGACTCGCTTGACGCTATCGGCCGCAACGGCCTTACGGTCATGGCGAGTTTCGTCATGGGGTTGGACGGCGAGCAAAAAGGATTAGACCAACGCATCATCTCGTTCGTGGAAACGAGCCGGATCCCCGCGGTACTGGTGAACACGCTGTGTGCGGTGCCAAACACACGGCTCTGGAATCGGCTGATCGAAGAGGGGCGCCTCGCCGCGAGCCCCGACAAATGCGACGGGACAGGCGGGCCCCTCAACTTTATTCCTTTCCGACCGGAGCGGGAGATCCTTCAGGAACACTTGAACGCATGTGCCCGACTCTTTGATCCCCGGAGATTTTTGGAGCGCTCGTACCGGTATTATCTTCAAATGAGGCCCACCCGAAAGGCCCAAGGCAGGAAGGAATCGTGTCTCGGATCGTCAGTACCGGGTGATGCAAAGCGCTCGCTGCGACGAAGTTTCTGGGACATCGTGGGCCTTTTCAGACTTATATGGTGGCAAGGCGTTCGACCTTCGTACCGATTGGTATTCTGGAAACAGCTCCTGGGCATGTGGCGGCGCAATCCGAGCCGGCTTGTGATATACCTAAAAACGTGTGCGCTCGGCGAAAACCTTTTCGCACTGCGAGAACAGATCCTGGAACGAGGACGCACGATACTTGCCGAGGACGCGCCCTCCGTATCTAATGCGGTGTACACCGACACGGTGGTAGCGAAAAGACGGTGAGCACAAGTTCTCGGAGACTGTTTCAAACCTTGGAGGGTGTTGAAAACCAGAGCACCGCTGGGCCTCGAATCCGGCTTGATAACCCTCCCCCCGGCCCTCTCCCAGAGGGAGAGGGTTAGGGTGAGGGGGTGATCGTCTTACGGTGGGATCCTTTGCATGGGTGTTGATACAGTCGCTTTTGCCCGGAGATAGCAAATAGTGCGTGCAATGCTCGTAAATCCTCGGGCGGAGTTCTCGTTCTGGACGCTGCCCGAATCATGCCGCCTGACCGGGAGCAAAACTCTGGCCCCGCCCTTGGGCCTTATTACTGCGGCGGCGCTGCTACCCGATAGCTGGGACCTCAGACTAAGAGATCTGAACATCGCTGATCTCACGGAAGCAGACTGGGACTGGGCAGATCTAGTCATGATGACGGGAATGCTCAGCCAGAGGACACACCTGCTCGCGCTCGTAAGAGAAGCGAAAGCGCTCGGGAAGCGGGTTGTCCTGGGAGGACCCTATCCCACATCGCTGTCTGAGGAGGTTCTCGATGCGGGCGCGGACTTCCTGGTGCGCGGGGAGGCGGAGAACTCCATGGACCGGCTCCTGGCCGCTCTGGCTGAGGGCAAGGAACACGGTGTGTTCGAAGATCCTGAGAAGCCCGACATGACCGCGTCGCCGGTGCCTCGTTTCGATCTTCTTCATTTGGACGACTACCAATTCCTGCTTGTGCAGACGTCGCGGGGCTGTCCTTTCAACTGCGAGTTTTGCGACATCGTGAACCTCTACGGCCGGAAGCCGCGCTACAAGGCACCCGATCAGGTGATCGAGGAGTTCGAGACGCTCTATCAGCTCGGGTGGCGGCGAACGATCTTCGTCGGGGATGACAACTTCATCGGAAACAAGATCCATGCCCGGGCGATTCTGGAGCGGATAATCCAGTGGCAGAAGAGCCGCGGTGAGCCATTCGGGCTGCTGACCCAGGCGTCGGTGAACCTGGGGCAGGATGTGGAAATGATTGATCTCCTCACCGCAGCGAACTTTGGCCCCGTCTTCATTGGTATCGAATCGCCCGATGAGGACGTGCTCGAACGGAGCCGAAAGTATCAAAACGTACATAATCCATTGGCAGAGTCCGTCTCGACCATCAACCGCAATGGACTGATTGTGTACGGTAGCTTTATCATGGGCTTTGACGGTGAGCGTAAGGGCGCGGATGACCGCATTTGTAAGTTCGTCGAGGACACCAATCTTTCATTCGCAATGATCAACACGATGCGTGCATTGCCCAATACGAGTCTGTGGGACCGTCTCAAGCGCGAGGGCCGGCTTCTCGAAGACGCACATCTAGGCGAGCACATCGCTGGATCGCAGTTCAACTTCATCCCGACACGGCCCGAAGAAGAAATTGTCGAGGAGTTCGTGCGCGTCTGGGACCGCCTGTATGAGCCGGGAGCATACTTTGCGCGCACGTACCGCTACCTTGCCAACATGCGTCCTACTCGCAAAGCGCTCGGTATAGTCGATGACACCGGATCGTCAGCGCCCAAACAGAAACGGTCTTTCAAGGAGTCCTTCTATCTGGTAAGGGGCTTTCTCCTCCTCCTCTGGTTGCAGGGAATTCGACCGAGTTATCGGTGGCAGTTTTGGAAGTACCTGTTCCTCATCCGGTTGAAGAATCCGAGCCGTTTTGTCACGTACATCCACATGTGCGGATTGGGCGAGAACATGTTCCGGATTCGGGAGAGCCTCCGTAGAACACGCGGAACGGCTCCCAAGCGCATCGAGAAGATGGTCCCGCCCGCAAGCTCGCAAGCGAGGTCGGCCTAGGGAAGGGCATGCACTCAATGGCGTAAGTATGGGTAATGTGTTGCGGACAGCTTTGGTGGGACAGGCATCTTGCCTGTCATTCTATTTCGGACAGGCAAGATGCCTGTCCCACCAACCAGCGGTCTCTGCTCTTTTTTCATCATTCCCGTCCGAGAGCGCCTTACCATAGTTGCAACCTCGGCACGTAGCGGGCGGACGTATCGTAAGTATTGCAGTGGAAGGAATAAAGAGTTGACCAATAATTCTGAACAGATAATCGTTCTCGGCGTAGGAAATGTGCTCCTTACGGATGAGGGTGTTGGCGTCAAGGTAGTGAAAGAACTCGAGCAACGGTACGATTTTCCGGAAAACGTCAAGCTTGTTGACGGCGGCACACAGGGGTTGTGGCTCATGTCAACGATCCAGCAGGCGGACCACTTGATCGTGGTGGACGCTGTGCTCGGCAAGGGCGAACCAGGTACAATCTACCGTCTGGAGCGGGATGACCTCCCCAAAGGGCTGCGGATGAAGACCTCCGCTCACGACAGCGACCTGCTGGAAGCGCTCTCCCTGTGTGCGCTGATCGACGTTGAACCGTCGTCGTGCGTGGTGATCGGCATCCAACCGGCCAACATCACGGATTTCGGAACCGAGTTGACGGATGTGATCGCAGGCAAGGTGGATGACCTCATTTCCCGCGTGATCGAAGAGCTGAACGGTCTTGGCGGCGAAGCACGAAAAAAAAATTGAACCACAGCGAGGGGCTGTGCTAGGCTTTATGCCTCGCCGACGGGCAGTTGCGCTGGAATCTTCGGCGGGTCCAGATTCGACAATTCGGAGTGAAGGGAGGCATGATAGTATGAAGAAAGGTAAAGTATTTCTCGCGTTCGCTGTCTGTATCGCGGTCGCCGCGGCGTTCACGCTGGCATACGCGGCTTCGAAGATGCCCGACAAGCCCATCGTGATCGACTCCACGGCGGCCGTTCCCGACAAGAAAAAAGGACCGGTGAACTTCGACCACACAAAACACAAGGAATTGAAGTGCACCCAGTGTCACCATGAGTACAAGGACGGCAAGAACGTCTGGCAGGAAGGCCAGGAAGTCAAGAAGTGTGGTGAATGCCACAAGAAGGAAGACCAGGGCAAGCAGGTCAAGCTGGAAAAAGCCATGCACGACCAGTGCGTCAAGTGCCACAAGGACATGAAGAAGGAAAAGAAGAAAACTGGACCTACCGCGTGCACCAAATGTCATCCTAAAGGCGGAGACGACAAGTAATAGCGCACTGCCCACAGCACCGGCCATTGTTTCGACAATTCAGCCCCCTCGCATCCCGAGGGGGCTTTTCGTTTCGAGAGGACTTTCCTGTTGACGATCCCCCCAGAATCCGTGTAAGAATATCACCCGTCTTTTTTTCCCTTGAAGTCTGACAACTCCATAGGTCATATCCTAACGGGGCTGGCCTTTGTTCCGTGAAAGGAGTGGTCCATGATGAAGCGAACCCGGACAGCCAGGTTGGCGAGATGGTCGATCTGCATCACAGTCGCCGCGGTCACTCTGGCTCTCGTGCTCGTCTATGCGTCGGTTCCTTCTCTCGCCCAGGGCGGGAAGGGCGATGAACTGAGCAATGCGAGCTGTATCGAGTGCCACAACCCCGACATTCTCAAGATGTCGAAAGAAGAGCTGGCGGAAAACGTCGATGTGGGCGACAAACCGCAGCCTCCTCGGGCCAAACCGCCCTATGTGACGGGGGAGCTTAACCTCTCCATCGACAAGAAGAAATATGCCGCGGGTGTGCATGCGGACACCAAGTGCGTCGAATGCCACAAAGACATCGAAGACGTGCCGCACAAACAGCGCCTGCAGGCGGTGAATTGCGCCGAGTGCCACGACGAGTCCGTCGAGGCTGTTCAGGCAAGCGCGCATGGCAAAACGACAGGCCCAAAAGCCGTTGGTTGTATTGGCTGTCACGATGTCCACTACGGGAAGGGACAGGACGACTATGGCGACGCGTTCAAACAGAAGGCGTGTGTGGACTGCCACAAAGCCTATGGCATGGACAACGTGGCCCAGCACAAGAATCTGTACGAGGCGTCCCTTCACATGAAGGTCTTGGGCTGCATGATGTGCCACCAGGGCAAGAAGCCCGGTGTGCACAATATCGCGGCAGCGAAGACCATGGTCGCCTCGTGTGAGGCCTGTCACACCAAGACGACTGTCCTCACCAAGGAGAAGCCGCCGCCGGCCGGTCTCAAGGCATATCTCCAGCAGACCGGCTTCATAAACGGCGATGTGATGAAGAAATTCGGGTACGTCGTAGGCGCGAATCGCATTCCGTTGCTGGACCTCATCATTATTCTTCTCGTGATCAGCCCGGTCGCGTTGCCCATCTTCCACGGCGGCCTACGAATCCTCACTCGTCGCAAGGGCCCGCTGCATCTGCCGGAAGAGAAGATTCTCCTTCATCCGTTCATCGAACGGCTTTGGCACTGGGTCCAGGCCCTGTGCATCGTGATGCTCATCATCACCGGCATCATGATCCATTGGCCCGAGAAGTTCGGCGGCTGGTTCGACTGGTCGATCACCATCCACAACTGGTTCGGTGTCATCGCAGTGATCGCGTGGCTTGTGTGGCTCATCTACAACCTGAGCACCGGCCGCATGAGCCATTACATTCCCAAGAAAGGCGATATCCCCACCGGCATGGTCGTGCAGGCGCAATTCTACGGTTACGGCATTTTCAAGCACGAGCCTCACCCGTACGCGCCGTCGGAGGACAACAAGTTCAACCCGCTTCAGAAGATCGCCTATCTGAAGTTCCAGCTGCTCCTGATGCCGCTTCTTCTTCTCAGCGGCCTCCTATACATGTATCCCATGCGCTTCGCTGGGTTTATTTCCGCAATCGGCGGCATGACAGTCCTCGCGACGATCCACTACATACTCGGAGCGCTCTTTGCGGCGTTCCTCGTGGCACACATGTACCTGGCTACAACCGGAGAAACGATAGGCGAGAACTTCAAGGCGATAATCTTTGGTTATGGGATCAAATCCGAGCACGGAGAGCATCACGAGAAGGTGTAACGTTCGGTCGAGTGACCGTGATGCTCCGCGGACGATGGTGGTAGCTCAACGAGGGCCTCGAAATTCGCGGGAGACAGAAGCACAAAGCAAACTGCCTTTCTCAATTTAGTTGATAATTCTGCCGTGAAGTAGGGGCGGGGTTTACCCCCGCCCGCTTATCTTCCCTGACCGACGGTCGGGGATAAACCCCGCTACGAACGCCTCATACAAATGCGCCTTCTAACATGTGACATTGAAAGGGCCGGCAGGGACGCCGGCCCCCACTATGTTTGGTGGCGGCGGGCCTCCGTGCCCGCCGTTTTCAAATGTATGAAAGCGCACTGGTATCAGCAATTCAAGTGACCATTGAGGTTTCCCGCAATTTCGAACGTGTGGCACTGTATTTGAGGATCGCTGCGGATCGCTACGCGAGGGACGCCCTTACCACAGTCTCCGGCTCGAATCGGAGGCCTCTGATCCGTTGGCCGGTGGGGGAGTAAGTCGGGCTTCCGCACCTTCAAGCAGCGAGCGTATCGTTGCCACTCGTTGAGGCTCTTGAATAAGCATGAGCGCTTTACGGAAATCCGACACAGCGGCTGAATCATTACCCTTGTTGGTATACGCGACGCCTCTGTTGGCATATGCCAGGCCGTGGGAGGGATTCAGTTCGAGAGCACGAGTGAAACTCCTGATAGCCTTGTCCTTGTCACCCGCAAGAAGGCTGGCCTTTCCGAGATCGTAAAAGAGGTCCGGAGGCGCGGATTCCGGATCGAGCTTGATCGCTTTTTCGAAATCGGCTACCGCCTCGCTGTATCGTTTCAGAGCGGATCGAGCTGATCCTCGATACGCAAAAGCCCGAACGTCATCTCCTCGGGCCGCGATAGCTGCGTCCAGGTCCTTTACGGCCGCTTCGTAATCCCCCACAATTTCCCGCGCCTGGCCGCGAAAGCTCAAGGCCTCCTGCGATCCCGGATCGTTTTTCAGTACCTGGTCGAAGTTTTTGATCGCGTCTTTCGGCCGGCCCAGGTCAAGGAGGATCTTGCCGCGCTCGATCAGGACCGCCGTGTCGGCTGCCTGGAGCTTGATGAGTTGGTCGTAGTCCGCCAGCGCGAGGTCGTAACGTTCCAATTGCCGCAAGACCCACGCCCGGTTTACTAAAGCCCTGACAAGGCCTGGTTTGATCTCCATCGCCTTGGTGAGGTCCGCGAGTGCTCCTTCGAAGTTGCCATCGGCGGCCCGAGCCCAACCTCGGTTGTTGAGTGCATCGGCATTGCCCGGATCAAGACTGAGTGACTTGTCGTAGTCGTCAAGTGCCTGCTTGGTTTGGCCCGCCGCAACGAGGAGATTGCCGTGGATTAGCCAAGTTTGAGCGTCGCGCGGATCGATTTTGAGCGCTCGCTCGACATCGGTCCTCGCCCGATCGGGCTGGTTCTTCCGATGGTGTGCCATTGCGCGAAAAATGTACGATTCCGCGTCCGCGGGGTTGAGTTTCACCGCCTTGTCCAGGTCGGCCAGGGCTGCGTCCAACTTGCCAAGCGCGAGTTCCGCGCGCGCCCGGACTTTGAGGGCCGCGTCATGGTCGGGAGCGAGTTTAAGGGCGCGGTCCATATCCTGGAGCGCCTTGTCGTATTGCTGTTTTTCAAGGAGGATCGATCCGCGCGCAAAGAATGCATCCGGCATGTCTGACGCCCGCGCGATAGCCGCATCGAAGTCGATCTGAGCCTTGTCGACTTTTCCCTGCGCCCGGTAAGCTGCGCCCCGATAGAAGTAAGCCCGCGCGTTGTCGGGGGATGCATTGAGCGCCCGGGTGTACAGCTGGATCGCCTTGTCCAACTCCCATTTCCAGTGTGCCTCGGTGGCTTCGGACAGGGCATTGTTCGCGGAGCGAGCCACGGTCGGATCCAGCGCCACCGCGATTGCAAGAAGTACCAAGAGCAAGCAGAGCGTCCGGCATGGTCGCTGATGCGAGGAATCGGTTTGAGACATAACCGAGGTGCAGTACCCGGCTGTTGGATGCATGGCCTTATTCCGTCAGGGCGCCGCACCTGACATGCGTGGATGTGATTAGCTGCCGAGCGCGCGTTCCGCCGCCGGGGCGTCAGCGGCCTGCGATGGCGGCTCTCACGTTGGTGACGTTTACGGGGTCGCGCAGTCCTTTTTCCGTATCGGGCGTTTCCTTCAGTTCGAGCGCTTTAGCAAAGTCCGATCGGGACTTTGCCTTCAACCCCATGAAATCGTATGCTATCCCTCTGGAGAGGTAGGCGTCTCTCATTGTTGGGTCGAGTTCGATGGCACGGGAGAGTTCCTTGACTGCCTGAGCAAAGTTCCCGTTCTTGCCGAGCGCAGTGCCCAAATTGTAGTGCGACGACGCGTGATCGGGTCTTACCGTAGCGAGCCGCGTAAAAAGCTTGACCGCAGCTCCATAGTCTCCGGCCTTCTCCTTGAGTGTTCCGAGGAGGACAAGCGCGTCCGGGTCATTTTCGCTGAGTGCTGCCGCCCGTTCGAAGTCCTTAATCGCTCGATCGGCTTGCCCCATGATATGGTAGCACTCGCCGCGGCGGACATAGAGATCGGCCCTGTTTTTTTCCAGCTCCAATGCTTTGGTGAAGTCGTCAACGGCCTTGACGCAATTGCCGGTATTCTTGTTGATAAGGCCGCGGTTGGCATATGCCTGCGCGAAGTTGGGATTGAGGCTTATCGCCTTGTTGATGTCCCGGAGAGCGAGAGCCGCATTCCCCTTATTGAAGAAAATCCAGCCCCGATTGTTGTACGTGTCGGACAGGTCGGGTCTCAGTACCACGGCCCTGTTGTAGTCCTCCATAGCCTTGTCAAGATCGCCCTTGCGGAAGTACGCGTTGCCGCGGCGAAAGAACGCAAAGGCGTACTCCGGGTTGAGCTGAATCGCCTTGCTGAGGTCTTGGATGGCACCGTCTGCGTCCCCGGCTTTGAGGCGCGCATTGCCAAGGTTGTAAAATGCTATGGTATAACGAGGGTTAAGCGACACAGCGCGGGCGAAGTCTTTGATCGCCTTATCCGTTTCATTCTTTCTTAGAAAGGCCCAACCGCGATTGTTGTAAGAATCGGGATCCGCGGGGTCAAGTTCGATTGCGCGAGTGAAGTCCTTGATTGCGTTGTCTAAATCTCCCACCGCTTGATAAGTGTTCCCGCGGTTGTAGTATGCGCGCGCATATGAAGGATTGATTTCCAGCGCCCTTGTGAAGTCAGCCACCGCTTTGTCGAATTTCTCTTCGCGGTAGTGAACGCTGCCGCGGTTGTTGAACGCGATGCTGAGGCGCGGGTTGAGGTCGATCGCGCTGGTGTAGTCGGCAATTGCCTGGGCGTTTTTGCCCAGACGCTCGTATGCCAGTCCGCGCTGGAAGAAGACGTCGGATTCTTTGCTTCCGAGATTGATTGCCTTGGAGAAGTCATCGACGGCTCGCGAGTAATCGCCGGCTCGTTGTGCGGTCTTCCCGCTTTCGACGAGTTGTTTGACATCCTGCGCAGCGGCCGAAAGGCAGACCACGAGCAGGAGGACAAAAGGTGTGATTCCGGCGACCAAGTGACGCGAAGGCATAGAAAAACCTTCTTTTTCTTAATGAGATGCCGATGTTAATGTTAGCATAGCATGAAGATACTTGTCTAGTTCAATGTGACCTAACCGGATTCTGTTCGAGATTTCCACGCGATAGACTCTCCAGCCTCGGGATCCTCCTCGTTCGGCTATCCAAGAGCCGCTGTCACATACAGAAAACTGTTCCATATTCTATCGGCACGGAATACACTGGCCCTTATCATCTCGTCACATGGAGCATTGTATGTCAGACGGTACTCAGGCGCCAGTCTCATTGCCGGGCCTACCGAAGTGTCCTACGGGTATCGACGGCTTCGATGACTTGGCAAGCGGAGGCTTGCCCCTCCGAAGACCGACCCTGGTGTGTGGGGGGCCGGGGTCGGGCAAGACCGCGTTTGCCCTCGAGTTTCTCATCCGTGGTGTCCAACGGTACAACGAGCCGGGTGTGTGCGTGTCATTCGACGAGTCGCCCGACGAGCTCCAAGAAAACGCCCGATCATTCGGGTTCGACCTTGCCGCGTTGGTCGCCGAGAGGAAGATTCTCCTTGATCATGTTCACATTGAGCGGGGTGACATAGAAGAATCAGGCGAGTACAATCTTGATGGTCTGTTCATCAGCCTCGGGTACGCAATCGACTCCATTGGCGCCAAGCGGGTTGTGCTCGATAGTGTTGACGCGATCATTTCAAGTTATTCCAACGACTTGATCATTCGGGCCCAACTGAGGCGGCTGTTCCGGTGGATCAAGAGCAAAGGAGTGACCGCTGTGGTCACGGCTGAGGCAGGAATTGACGCGCTTACGCGGCTGGGGCTTGTTGAGTATGTCGCCGACTGTGTGATATCTTTGGATAATCGAGTGATCCAAGAGAATGTGACACGTCTGCTACGCATCGTGAAGTACCGTGGTTCGGCGCACGAATCGGGCGAAGTTCCGTTCCTAATCCGCGACAACGGCCTGTCGATGCTTTCCCTGAATTCAGCTGACTCAGAGTAGCGCGTGAAACGGAAGCCTGAATGGACCACAGGATACGCGCCGGGAATGCGCGGCCGGCTTTCAATTCGACGCCGACGAGTGCGCACGAGAAAAGCCGATAGCGTGTTCGGCCGCGGCCAATTATTGTTCGGACAAGATGAGGGAGCCCATCATGGGAGATCGCTCGATATCCGGAATGAAGCGGGTGGTCTTCTGGGGAATTCTGGTACTGATCGTTGTCGGGTTTGCGGAAATCGTGTCCGCTATCCTGCTGTACCGGCTCATTCCCTCCAGAGTCAGGAATCGCGCGGCATTTAGAACTGCAGAGGACTACGCTGCAGCGTACCGTCATTCTCTGGCGCGGTCAGCGTCTGCGGCCCGCTTCCAAGGAGAGAAGGCGGACAATCCAAGCCAGGCGTGGCCACGGATGTTCCATGCCGTGTTGGGATGGGATTACCCGGCCGACACGGTATACACGGATTCGCTGGGGGTGCGCTACCGGCACGGACCGCGGGGAGAGCGACATACGTGTACAGCGTTTCCCGTGGACCTGATCTCGACGTACGGCGACTCATTCACCTATTGCAGCGACGAACCGGATTGCAGCACGTGGCAGACCTATCTGGGCGAACTGCTTTCGGCAAATGTGCTCAATTTCGGCGTGGCGGGCTACGGGACGGACCAAGCGTTCCTGAAATGTCAACTCAACGAGGCACGGGTCTCGGCCCCTATCGTGATTCTAGGCATCCTTCCGGACGACATCAACCGATCGGTGAACGTGTTCCGCACGTTCTACGCTCCCGACGCGGTGCTCGCACTCACAAAGCCTCGCTATATAGGCCAAGGAACCAGACTCCGCCTCCTTCCGAATCCCATCACGAAGGTCGACAATCTGGTGGAACTCGAGAATCCCGCGTTCCTTCGAGAGCTGGGCCGGCACGATTATTGGTTTACGAAATGGGCTGACGCTTCTCGACTAGGCTTTCCGTATTCCGTGTCGCTGATACTCTGGCGTAAGACGCTGCTGGAGCACCTCCGACAGGACCTGGATCTTCGCGCCTGGGGCCTCACGGATCGGCTTTATGCGGGGAATCTCTTTGAGGAAGAGGGGCCGCTCTCAATTATGTGCCACATAGTGGATCTCTTTGCGCAAGTCGCGAGAGAGAGGGGCGCAAGACCGGTGGTAGTTCTCATGGCCCACCGCGAATTGATCTTGGAAACTATGCGATATGGAGAGAGCAGGGTGCAGCCCCTCGTACGCCACCTGGAGGACAAAGGGTACCCGTATGTGGACCTTATTCGCTCGTTCGCGGACATGAAGCCGACTCGAGACGATCTCGACCGCTGGTTTCGGGAGCACGCGACCCCCGAAGGCAATAAGATGATAGCGCGCATCATTGCGGACAGACTGCGTCGAGATGGGGTGCTGGATGAAATTCGGAACGGTCCGGCGGGCGGGAGGTGAAGCGATCGCCCCTCGGGACCACGCTGCTCTGTTGGCAAGAGCGCCTTATACGAACTCCCATGGCTAACAAGCCACAGCGAACGAAGAGAATCTGGTGGGGTTGCGTCCGTGGCTTCGCCCCGGGTGGGCTGGTTGCCTTCCGGGAGCATCGGTTCGGTGTAGGGGCGACCTGCCGGTCGCCCCTACGATGCCCCATCCGCGGCCCGAACCTTCGCGTACATGGGTGAGCGATTCTCACAGGAGTTCGCGTTCAAACAAGCGACATCGGCTGCACCCAAAATCCCCCCTGCCCCCCTTTACGAAAGGGGGGGCTCTTATTCCCCCCTTAATAAAGGGGGGTTAGGGGGGATTTTCTCGTGCGGAATCCCATATGTGCGAGTGGTGCCGATGTTACCTATATGATGGCGTATTCAGCGATCATGAATCGATATGGCCTCTCCGCTACAACTCCACGCCGAGGCGCTGCCAGACCGATTCGCCTTCCTTGATCTCCACCGCCTTCAAATGCGGGTACGTGGTAAAGAGAAAGATCGCCATAGGCAGCACGCCAAGCAAAATGATCACCAGATCGGGCACAATGCGGATTGTCCCGAGAAACACAACAATCCCACGCGTGAAGAAATCGGCGCTTCTTGCCACCCAGAGCCCGTCCTGAAAAGCTGTCCATGTCTGAAGCAGCCCTACAGGAAAGAGCGTTCCGAGCGTGAGAAGCGCCAGACCGATGTTAAAGGACCAGAACGAGAACTTGAGAATGCGGTCGTTCCAGTGCTCCCTGTCCACGAGACCTCTCCATGAGAAGAGCAGAAGGGCTATCGACAGCATGCCGTAAGTTCCGAACAGCGCGGCGTGACCGTGGTTCATGGTCAGGTACGTGCCATGCTCATAGTAGTTCACTATCGGCAGATTGATCAGGAACCCGAATACTCCAGCGCCCAGGAAGTTCCAGAAGGTCGACGCCACGAGAAAATAGAGCGGCCAGCGATAGGGGAACTCTCGTCCCTCCTGCCTGATGGACCGATACTCCATCAGACCCCGGGTAACAAGTCCCAGCAGCGGCACAGGTTCCATTGACGAGAAGACGGACCCGAGCGCGAGCCAGAAACTTGGTCCTCCGTACCAGAAGTAGTGATGCGCTGTGCCGATAATTCCCGACAGAAATACGATCGCTGCTGTGAAATAGGCCACGATGAGCGCGCTCCGAGCCGACGCTAATCCCATGGCAACCAACAGCAGAGCGACCACTGCCACGCCGAAGAACTCGAATATGCTCTCAACCCAGATGTGCACCACGAACCAGCGCCAATAGTCTGCCACCGTGAAATGCGAGCCCCTGCCATAGAGCAGCCCGAAGCCGAAAAATGCAACCACCAGAACTGCGCTGATCACGTAAAACATCATAAGTTCACTAAACTCGTCTCCGTGGCGCAGTCTGAGGTGATTGGCGATCGGACGATACACCACAATCAGCCAGAAAATTAGCCCGAGAAAGAGTAGGATCTGCCAGAGACGCCCGAGTTCGAGGTACTCCCAGCCCTGGTGGCCAATCCAGAACCACCAATCGCCGAGCACTCCGTAGATACCGGCCACTTCTCCGAAGAGGCTCCCGAGGGCAACCAGGAGAACTGCTGCAAACAGCAATTGTACGAGCCATTTCTGGCCTTTCGGCTCAACGCCGCCAAGGATCGGGGCCATGTAGATCGCAGACGCGACCCACGTGGTCGCAATCCAGAAAATCGCCAACTGCAAATGCCATGACTTGGCCCAACTGTAGGGGATCAGATCCGCTACGAACTGTAGATAAAAGCTGGCGGGGTGGATGGTGTAATGTGCGAGCAGCCCGCCGAAGCTCGTTTGAAGCAGGAACAGCAGAACAACTACGAGGAAGAACTTGGCCGCGCTGAACTGGCTCGGTGTAAGCGGCATGTCGATAAGTCGGTCCGCGAGAGGCACGCCTTTGGTAGGACCGTACCAGATTCCGTGGTAGTGAATGAGAAAAATGAACAGACCGAGCACCAGCAGCAAAGCGAGCACGCCGCCGAGGCTCCAGATGTAGACTTCAGGGGGAGGAACATTGCCGACCGCGCGATCTGCAGGCCAGTTGTTCGTGTAGGTGTAGTCCTCCCCTGGCCGTTTAGTGGACGCAACCCAGCCGGTCCAGAAGAAGAACCGCGCGATCTCCAACCGCTCTTCCGGCGTCTTTACCGTGTTGCGGAGGAAACCGTGGCCCTTTTCCCCTTCCCCGAAAGTCTTTTCCCAGAACTTTTGAACACTATCCAATCCGGCTACCTGCCCCTCGGTCAGCGTTAGGGTGTCGGTCGCGGGATCGTACCGGTTAGCCTTGATTTCCTTCGCTGCTTTGGCGGTGGCAACGACCTTTTGCACGTCGTCGAGCTGGTCGAAGGGTTTGCCGAAATCCTTGAGTGCGATAGAATTGGTGACTGCCACGCCCAACAAGTGGACCGTCACCGCGGAGAATTCCATCCCTCGCTGTGAACCATGGCCCCAGACGCTGCCGTGATCCATCAGGCCGTATTTTTGATAGACGTCCTGGCCCTTCAGGATGTCCGCTTTCTGGAAAAGGACCTTTCCATCAGGTCCGACGACCTTCCCCGGGTACGGTGGGACCTTGTCCAGAGCGAGGTATCCTCCGCCCAGCAGCACCACCATCGCGATGACAAACGACAAGATGGCTGCCCACTTCAGCTTCTGCACAGACATGATTCCCCTCCTTAATCATATCCCCATGCGTCTGAGGACGAGACCTCAGCGTGACTGAAGGCCAAGTGCTAAAATACTCGGGTCCGGTGACGAGCGCGAAACGCGATTTTACCTAATTGCCCCGATTCATAGGTTTGTTGACACTTACCAGCGTTATCCCGGGCAGCTGATTGTTCGTCGGGATAACGAAGATCATTGCATCCAGCTACTATTCAAAATGGAACAACTCGTTGATCGTCGCTAAGTATTCTTGAATTGCATCCCGAATGTTCTCGATGGCTTCTTGCTCGGTATCCCCTTGAGACCAACACCCCGGAAGACCCGGGACAGAAACGCTATAACCTTCGTCGGAATGACTCAGTACGACCTTATATTTCATTGCCCGAAATCCTCTCCGAGCATATCAGAATGGAGCAGCATTCACAGACTGGATTCGAGGTCGTCGGCCGTTCATGCCGGGAAATACCTTATTTTCCATTGTGTTAAAACATAACACCGTGTGCTATCCCTCGTCAAGCAACAACGTTATCGTTCATTTTCGTGGGGCCAGTGGTTTCGGGGACATGTCGTTGCGAGCGTAGCGAAGCAATCTACCACGCTTCACGAAAGGAGATTGCTTCGTCGTTTCACTCATCGCAATGATTCCGCAGGACGCTCAGCAGGCGCAAGCACCCTGCGCAAGTTATCTCTTATAGAGCACACGCCTGTGCCATTTCAATCACGCCACCTGCTTCGCCCGTTTCAGGATTTCGCCTTGGACGCTGATGATCACATTTTCCATGGGGATGGTCTTGCCGGCCTTCTCCATCGCCATTCTGACTATAACCGGCAGGCTTTGGCAGCATGGTACTTCCATGTCAACCGTAGTAATGCTCTTGATGCCCGCGACTCGGAACATCTCGGTGAACTTCTCCAGGTAAAGCTCTTTGTCGTCGAGTTTGGGGCAACCGACTAAGACGACCTTGCCCTGGATGAAGTCCCTGTGAAAGTTCGCGTACGCGAACGGGGTGCAGTCAGCAGCAATGAGCACATGCGCGTTCCGCAGGAATGGAGCATTTGGCGGCACCAAGCGGATCTGGACCGGCCAGTGAGTGAGCTCTGAGTGCTGCGTGACATTAACGGCAGGTTCGTTCGCCGCCTGGCAAGGGCTGACAGGCTGGAACGTCTGCATTCTGGTCGAGGGGCAGCCGCACGGCAGGGTTTCCACCTGAACAGCGGCTTCTTGCTCCTTCAGGTCGTGGAGGCGCTCTTCCACAGCTTCCTCGTCAAACTCGTCCGCTTCACGCTCGATGATTTTGAGCGCGCCCGTTGGGCATTCGCCAAGGCACGCACCGAGCCCGTCGCAGTACTTGTCTGATACTAGGCGGGCCTTGTCGCCTACGATTTCCAAGGCGCCCTCCGCACACTGTACGATACATTCGCCGCATCCGGTGCACAGTTCTTCGTCGATTTCAATGATCTTTCGTGTCGGTTTCATGGTGTAAACTCCTCTATATAGTTTCGGGGAACCGAGGTCGGTTCAAGCTTCGGCGCCCGTTCGTTTTCCGTTGGTAAGCAACACGGTGCGAGCTAATGCCTTCCCGCTTTCCGTGAGTAGTTCGGTTTCAATGAGCTTTTCGAGCCGTTCGCGATCGAGGGGGTCCTTCTTCTGCCTCTCTTCGAGATTGGTAATCAGGTCCGCGTCGTACACGATACGGAAGTTGATGGTGTCATCGGACCGCGGAGTATGATGATGGCTAACGATGTCGCATACTTCGTCGATCAACGCGTCGGAGCCGCCAAGGTCCGCTAGAATCTGCTTGGCCACAGCCGGTCCCTCGATCTGTTGGTATTCGGCGGAAGCGCTCCCATATTTCCTTTCCGCTTCAACGGCTCCGATGTCGTGGAGATATGCGGCGGAAATTGCCACCGCCGGGTCGGCTCGCTCTTCAGGCACGAGTTGTTCCGCATACCTGGCTACTCGCGCGCTGTGACCGATGCGCTTGAAATCTGCCCTGAAATAGCGTTTCATCTCGACCGCTACGCGATCTTTAAACAAATCTTCCTTCTGCTTGATCAATTCGGGCGGCAAATCGCCGAAGCACTGTTCAGCGAACTTACAGTGAGCCGCACACCCGAAGTCCATTTTGGGGTTGAGCACCTTGCCGCCGCACTTCTTGCACGTGTGTCGGGTTTCGTCCTTGAAGAACTCGACGCTGTTGCCGCACTGCGGGCACGGAGTCTCGAAGATTGCGTCGAATTTCCAATATCGAGGGTCTTGTCCGGGGCATTTCATGGTTTCACTCCCCTTTCTCGGGAGTTCCGGCGAAGAAGGGCGGAAGGAGGCTCACCGCCGCTTCCCGTTCACATCTATTTCGAGCCTCCTCCGCCGGGGGGACCAGGCGCTCAGTGCCTAGCCCAGAATTGCTTTCAGGTCTTCGTCCGGCGTGCTGATGGGCTTGATGTCGAACTTGTCCACAAGCACGTTCAGAACATTCGGGGTTACAAATGCCGGCAGGGTCGGGCCAAGCCGGATGCCTTTGATGCCGAGATGGAACAGGGTCAACAGGATTGCCACCGCTTTTTGTTCGTACCAGGAGAGCACCATCGACAACGGGAGATCGTTTACGCCCACGTTGAAGGCCTTCGAGAGAGCCACGGCGATCTGGATAGCCGAGTAAGCGTCATTGCACTGGCCGACATCCAGCAACCGCGGAATTCCGCCGATCGTGCCAAGGTCTTTGTCGAAGAAGCGGAACTTGCCGCACGCCAGTGTCAGTACCACGCAGTCCTGAGGAACCTTTTCCACGAACTCTGTGTAATAGTTGCGGCCCGGCTTTGCGCCGTCGCAGCCCGCAACCAGGAAGAAGTGGCGAATCGCGCCGCCCTTGACGGCTTCGATAACCTTGTCCGCGACCGACATGACCGCGTTGCGTGCAAAGCCTGTCATGACCGACTTTCGATCGACAGTCCCAGGAAATCCCGGTAGGGAAAGTGTCTTGTCGATCAATGCCGAGTAATTCCTGTCGCTGATGTGGGCAACACCGGGCCAGCCGACCAGACCTGTGGTGAAGAGATTGTCCTGGTAGGTATCCCGCGGCCGCTGGAGGCAGTTCGTGGTCATCAAGATCGCGCCGGGAAATTCGGGGAACTCCTTCTGCTGGTTCTGCCACGCAGTGCCGTAATGACCATACAGATGCGTGTACTTCTTTAGCTCCGGGTATCCATGAGCGGGCAGCATTTCACCATGCGTGTAGATGTTGATGCCTTTGCCCTCGGTTTGCTTGAGCAACTCCTCGAGGTCCCGCATGTCGTGACCGGAGATGAGGATCGCCTTGCCGGCTTTCGGGCCGAGAGGAACTTTGGTCGGCACTGGATGGCCATAGGTGGTCGTGTGGCCCGCGTCGAGCAATTCCATGATCTTGAGGTTCATTTCACCGCACTTGAGCACAAGACCAAGCCAATCGCCGAGCCCGAGAGTTTTGTCGAAAGTAGCGGCGAGCGCTTCATGCATGTACGCGTAGACAGCCGGGTCCTCTTGTCCGAGGATGTGGGCATGGTCAGCGTAAGCCGCGATGCCTCGAATACCGAATATAGTTGTGTGCTGGAGTGCACGGATGTCAGGGTCGGTGCCGTCGTCGGCTTTGAAACCGTTGTCGGCGGCCTGTGCCAGGAGTGCGTCCACTGTGCTGCCCGGTGTGAAGTTCGCCGCCTCCTCCGCGAAGTCAACCTTGCCGCCCGCCGCCTTCACTTTGGCCTTGAGACTTTCGCGCAGGTCCACGCATTTCTTGATCAGCGCCACGAACCGGTCGGGGTCGAAATCCACGTTGGTAAGCGTCGAGAACATCGCTTGCGCAGTGAAGACGTTCACGTCGTGATCGTCTACTCCAACTTTGCGGCCTTGCGTGGCATACAGGGAGAGGCCTTTCACCGCGTAGGTGAGGACGTCCTGCAACGCCGCCACATCAGCGGTCTTGCCGCAGACGCCCGATTTGGTACAGCCTTTTCCATCAACTGCTTGTTCGCACTGATAACAAAACATCTTTTCCGCCATCGTCAGCTCCTCCATATTCTGATTTCGCCCGATTATCGGCATCCGTCATGATTGCCCATCACTGAGCTTAGGATAATCATGTGCCGCCGAGGCCTCCTTGACTTAAGTCAAAGTCACAATTTTTTTTGTGATGGTTGGAATCGGGGTGGCGCGGGCACTCGAGATCCTCCAAAAGCCAGGCGGGCCTCGGTTCAGCCGTATGCACAACCCCCGCGACGGGATCGGTGAATGGCCGCGCATGGGAGGCTTCGTCCCCGCAAGGCGTCCCGTCGTGCGAAAACACGATTTAGATACGGGGGGACTCTGCCAGACCGCTGCCGGCCTCGGGCCTATGCGCGGCATAGCCCATCCCGCGCGGTCGCGGGGCCCCGGACACTCCACTCTCTTTCTCAATGAGATCAACGTCTGTAATTCGATGTCCGAGTGGGAGAGGCGTTGGGACGCCAATTCTCCTCACGCGCCAATCAGTAATTAGGGTCGCACGTGAACGCGTACCATTTTGCCAAACAAATAATAAGACAGCCGTGCGCAGTCTTTGCTCCCCCAGCGCGCAAGAATCTTTCCGCGGCGAACGCGTACGATGCCTCGCCTGAGAGGGTAACGTAAAGCCGGATCGAGTGCTCTGCCTATTAGATACATTCAAAAATACGTTTACGTTGTCGTGGGCGGCAGATTTGGGTAGGGGCGGGTCTCAGACCCGCCCCTACGAAGCATATCACGTTATTTAGCGCCTCGCCCTCCCATGAGCTTGGTGGCAAGGCACTTACGAATCGATCTACTAGGGCCGGGGCAAGCCCGGCGGTGTGAGAGGCGAAGCAGAAAACGGAAGGGGTAAAATCTTCCTTCCGGGGTAATCGTCGCTGAATTCCCACAGGTCGAAAAGCGCCATCTTTTGCGTCGGCGTCATGTTGCTCGCCGCGGGGGGGGCGGTCTCGCCTGCGAGCGCTATACTTCGTGCAACAGAAGCCTCAGCGATGGCGTTGTTGAGGTCGCTCATCATGCGGAATCGTTTTTCCTGCTCTTGAGCGCGCAGGTTTTCCTGGCCCAAACGTTCAAGCCGATCCACACCTAAAGCGAGAGATCTGTTGTCGGGCTGTAACGCGAGCGCCTTCTTCAGGCGGTCAAGTGCAGTGAAGATGTTCCCCGACAGGTAATCGGCCCATCCCAGACCGATCATGGCGGACACGTCGTTGGGCTGCTCCGCATGGTACAGCTCCAGCGTGTTTTTCGCCTCTTCGACCTGTCCGAGGTTGAGCTTGCACCACGCGAGATAGAGCCGGGCCTTGAGGTCCTCCGGATAGAAGATCAGCAAAGTTTCGTACTGCTTGGCGGCTTTGGAGTATTCCTGCAAGGTATAGTACACGGTTCCGACGGCAAGCAGCGCCTTGTAATCGTCCGGAGCAAGCATCAGGCACTTGTTGTACTCTACGAGTGCTTCCTGCAATTTGCCTTGCTTCTGAAGCTCGAACCCTTTGGCATAGAGTTCGGACAAATTCTCCGCGGCCCACACGGAGCCGCACGCCACCGACACGATCAGCACGATTACGGTCAACAGCGAGACTCTGGCCATGGGTGCCTCCAGATTTCCGCTAGACTTTCAGAGGGATAGCACAATATCCAATAATAATTTTACCACATTTGCCTCTGAACGGCAAATCGTTATGAAAGTATGCCGCCTTATACGGTCTCCCGGTGCGAAGCGCTTGACTCAACCCCCGCGCGTGGGCAATTGTGCGGGTAATTGCTTGTAAGGGCGCCAAATTCCCTTGCCGGGGTTCCCACGATGAATGATTACAGACCCCTCCAGTTGGAGGATAGAGATTCCATCACGGAATTTTTCCTTGCAGATCCGCCTCAGGTTTCCGAACTGACGTTCACCAACCTTTTTATGTGGCGTCACGCGCGCAAACCAGTTTGGCGCGTCGCCAACGATTGCCTGCTCATCATTTTGCGCTCCGATTCGGGCGAGCCGTACGGTCTGCCTCCTATTGGCCGCGGTGATAAGCGTGAAGCGTTGCGAGCTCTGTGCGCGGACCTCGCGGGACTTCACCATGAGGTCAAGGTCGGCCGCGTGGACAAACGCTTTGTAGAGAATCACGTTGACACGGCGAAGTACCGGGTGAAAGAGGATCGGGACAACAGCGACTACGTGTACCTGGCCGAGGACCTTATCCAGCTGCCGGGCAACCGGTACCACCGGAAAAAGAATCATCTTAACCGGTTCATCAAGAACTACGAGTTCGACTACCGGCGGTTCGACGACGAGCTTATCGTCAAGGTTCTGGAACTGCAGGAATCGTGGTGCCAGCTTCGAGAGTGTTATTTGAATCCGGCGCTCCACCATGAGGACATCGCCACCCACGAGGCCCTGGAATACCGCAAGGAGCTTGGTTTCACGGGCGGAGCGATCGTGATGGATGGAAAGGTGGAAGCCTTCTCTTTTGGTGAGAAACTTAATCCGGATGCAGTCGTGATTCACATGGAAAAGGCCAACCCTGATATTCCCGGACTGTACGCGGCGATCAATCAGGTTTTCTGCGAGCGGGAATGGTCACATGTGCGGTTCGTCAACCGAGAGCAAGACCTGGGGGTGCCCGGACTAAGAAAAGCCAAGCTATCCTACTATCCGGACCATTTGGTTGAGAAGTTTACAATCGTGCCGAAATAGGCGACGGCTGCCTGCTCGTCATCTTGATTTTGAAAGATGGGCTTTAATGGCGTCCCCATGTAATTCGACATAACGGCAGCTTGGTACAAGGCCGCAGACGCGACAGGCGAAATCGTAAGCCGAATTGATCGTCTGGCAGTTAGGACAAGAATAATGTTCGAGCATTTCGTCAAACCACTGGGTACAGCCGACCTTGGTAATCCGTTCCTGGGATTCCCAGAGTTCGATTCTATGCGGCCGTTCTGCTTGAAATTCTTCAAGCTTCTCACAAGGGTACTCATCACATGCTCCGCAAAACTCTACCCCTTTTTCTGTCGCACAGGCAACCATGCTGCACAGATTTTCGCAATAGTAACTTCTCTTCTCCGAACGACAGCCTTCACACTTGCAGTCTTCTACCGACCGGCCGAGGCGTTCGGCAATGGCTTCGAGTCTGCTAGGTTCTTCGTGGGTGCCGATAAATAGGGTGCAAGAAGGACAGAACAAACCACACACCGCGCTTAGGACTTTTTTGTCTTGGCTGGCATGACTGCTCATGGCATTCTCCAAGAAAGAATCGACTTCATAGTTGAAAATGAACAGATTTCGACGTCTTCCGGAAGGTTTCAGTCCAAATCGTTATCACTCCCCAACTTGATGATCAAGCCATTTCTTACCGCTTTCGTAATCGTTCAGTTATTCACGGCGAGGAGCAACAACCTGTCCGAAGGCAGGGAATGAACACCATCTTCTGAGGGTGGCTCCGACGTTACACGTCGGAGCGCCGAAGGCGTAAGAGGTCTTGATCGCTCCTCATGAGACTTT
>Ga0172370_10000279_pt1 | contig 78794 bp, 75 predicted proteins | sample LakKiv5m_FD_114538 | JGI IMG/M metagenome (GOLD analysis project Ga0172370, IMG submission 114538) | Freshwater microbial communities from Kabuno Bay, South-Kivu, Congo - kab_022012_11.5m | ecosystem: Environmental > Aquatic > Freshwater > Lake | place: Democratic Republic of the Congo... | reverse complement strand
GACGGCATATTAATCTCGCCTTTCGTTGGATGCAATTCTCCGGCAAGCAATTTCAGGAAGGTGCTCTTACCACTGCCGTTTGCACCTACCACACCATAACGTCGCCCGGGACTGAATTGAATCGTAACGTCCTCGAACAATGTCTGGGCTCCAAAAGCCATACTGAGTTGATTGACCTGAATCATTCAACTTTTACCTGATAAATATGAGGAATTATCACACTTGGAGTAAAAATAAGAGAGACAGACTGTCGCGAAAATGCCCGGCGATCTTACATCGTATTCGTTCTTTGAGTATTGGTACGATGCAAACGTTTGATCGCTTTGGCCTTGCGCATTCTTTTTTCGATACTCGGTTTTTCGTAATAAGTCCGTTTTTTGACATCGTTCAAAATACCGGCTTTTTCGAATTTTTTTTTGAAGCGTCTTAAGGCTCTTTCCAGCGGTTCATTGTCGTACAGGGTAACTTCAACCATGCAATCAGTATCCTTCCTACTGGTTAGCCCAGGTAAGATTTTAAATTCTTACTTCGGGATTTATGACTTAAACGGCGAATTGCATTTTCCTTAATCTGACGGACTCTTTCCCGCGTCAGGCTAAATTCTTCGCCAATTTCATTGAGAGTCAAAGCGTATTCGCGATCGATTCCGAAATACATTTTTATGACGTCGCGTTCGCGTTTTTTCAAAGTATTCAAAGCCGCGCGGATTTCCTGCTTGAGCGATTCATCCATCAAGGGATGATCCGGCGGTAATTGCATATCGTCTTCGATAACATCAATAAGCGCATTGGATTCGCCATCGCGGAACGGGTCATTCAGCGATTGATGTTTTCGGGAAATCCGGATGGCATCGGAGACTTCCTCGGATTCCATCTCCAGACCGGAGGCAATTTCATCCTGCAGAGGGGCGCGTTCGTATTGCTGTTCCAGAATTTCGGCTTCTTTGGTGATTTTACTGATCGTACCGACGCGATTAAGCGGCAGACGCACGATGCGCGAATGTTCGGCCAGGGCTTGCAGAATCGACTGACGAATCCACCATACCGCATAAGAAATAAACTTGAAACCTCGGGTCTCATCGAAACGTTCAGCGGCTTTGATCAATCCCAGATTACCTTCATTGATCAGGTCGGTCAACGGCAATCCCTGCCCCTGGTAATCTTTAGCGACGCTGACCACAAAACGCAGATTCGACTCAGTCAATTCTCGCAGAGCATCCCGATCGCCACCCCGTAAACGCTGGGCAAGTTCGATTTCTTTATCGGGCGATAAAGGTTCGAACTTTCCGATTTCTTCCAGATATTTACTCAATGCGCGGTTGGAATCATTGCCAACCTTTCGGTCTTTTTTCGACATAGCCTACGAACTTTCGTAATAAATTTAAAAGCCTGCAAAAATACTACTTTTTTTAGATTCTACCAATACATGATCCAGATTTTTTTGATATTTTAAAAATTTTAGAGGCACAGCCTAATAGATACATTAATAAATCCAAAGTTACTTTTTTAATAGTCCCGGTGAATTATCTTAATTATACATGCCATGCTTTGATACGCTCGATTACCTGGGTGGCCGTAAATCCGAATTTTTCGGCCAGCACTTTGGCCGGTCCGGAGGCTCCAAAACGATCGATAGCGATCGACAGTAGTGGATTGCGGACTAAATCACCCCAACCACTACTTCTTCCAGCTTCGATGACCACAACCGGAATATTTCCACCCGGTATGACAGATTCACGATAGGTTGCTGTTTGCTTCACAAATTTTTCGATTGACGGCATGGAAACGACCCGGATCGAGCGTCCCTCGGTTTGTAATATATTCTGAGCTTCGATCGCAACCGCCACTTCCGAACCGCTGGCAATCAGTACCATTTCGGGTGCTTTCCCCTGTTCGGATTTAATTATATAGCCGCCACGATCGATCAAACTGCGATCAAAATCATCGGCCCGGCTTAGAACGGGTACTTTCTGACGGGTTAGAATTAAAGCCGTTGGCCCTTCCAGATTATTGATGGCCGCAATCCAAGCCTGAGCTACTTCAAGTCCATCCGCCGGTCGGATGACAGTAACGTTCGGGATGATTCGCAAGGCCGCCACCTGTTCAATTGGTTGATGGGTCGGCCCATCCTCTCCGACGAAAATACTGTCATGCGTGAAAACATAAATGACTCTCAGCTTCATCATGGCCGCCAGTCGGATGGTCGGTCGCATATAATCTGAGAAAACCAGAAAAGTCGCGCCAAAAGGGATTAATCCGCCATAAAGCGCCAAGCCGTTGAGAATCGCACCCATGGCATGTTCCCGAATGCCAAAGTGAAAATTACGACCTGCGAAGTGATCCGGGGCAATATCGCCTAAACCTTTCAGATAGGTGCTGGTCGAAGGTGCCAGATCGGCTGAACCACCGTAAAAATTCGGTAATAACTCGGCAATCTTTTGCATTATTTTGCCGGAAAGCGCCCGGGTAGCCAGAGCATCCGCAGGAATGGTTTTTATAATTTCTTCCTGTTGAGCCGGATTGAGGACTTGATTCTGCGATTCGTCATATTTTTGGGCCAGATCCGGATTAGCCATGTGCCATTGTTGATATTTTTCCTGCCATTGTGCATATTTTTTCTCCAATTTCAGGCGACGTTCACTAAAAACCTGGCGAACTTCATTCGGTATATAAAAGGAAGTTTCTCCGTCAAAACCGAGATTTTGCTTGGTGACTTTGACCTCATCCTCACCCAGAGGAGCACCATGACATTCGGCGGTATCATGTTTATTCGGACTACCGCAACCGATGTGAGTGCGCGTGATAATTAATTTGGGACGGTTTGATGGAGAGCGGGATGCATCGAGAACCTTTTCTATTTCGGAATAATTGTGACCGTCGATTTTGACTATATCCCAACTATAAGATTCAAACCGCCTGGCTATATCTTCGCTAAACGCCAGGTCGGTTTTACCTTCGATGGTAATTTTATTATCGTCGTAAAAATAGACAATATTGCCGAGTTTCAGATGACCGGCGAGCGAAGCGGCTTCATGCGATATACCTTCCATCAGGTCGCCGTCACTAACGATCCCGTATACTTTATGCGTTCCGAAAATCGGATATTCAGCAGTATTGAACCGGCTGGCAGTAATTTTAGCCGCGATGGCCATTCCAACTCCGGTGGCAAAACCCTGCCCGAGTGGTCCGGTAGTCGTCTCCACTCCCGGCAGGCATCTAAATTCAGGATGCCCCGGCGTGCGCGATTCCCATTGCCGGAATTGCTTTAAATCTTCCAGGGTTACATCGTAACCACTCAAATGCAATAATGAATACAATAACATCGAACCATGTCCGGCCGAAAGCACAAACCGATCGCGGTTTGCCCACTGCGGATCGCCGGGATTGTGTTCGAGATACTGACTCCACAATATAAAAGCGACATCGGCCATTCCCATCGGCATTCCCGGATGTCCCGAGTTAGCTTTCTGCACACCATCAACTGCCAGCAGACGCAGAGTATTGGCACATCGACGGGCGAGTTCCTGATTAATGTTTTGGTTGCTCACAATGTATCCTTTCCTGTTTGGTGTTCTGCAATTGATAAACCTGCTTCAGCTCCAATCAAATTTAAGGTCTGAAACACTTTTTTCTCGAGTGAAACAAATTCGCGATATTTGTCTTCGGCGCTAAATTCCTTTTCACCGGCAACATAAATTCGCTTCTGTCCCCGGGCTTTTTCAGCATTTCTGAGCATCCGGATATAATCATCAATACCGTATTCGAGCGCATCTGTTCCTAGAAAGGCCGCCGGATTTATTGCTCCTATAAAATGGGATATTCCGGCGGGAGCGTTCGGATGATGGGCAATTGCAGTTCCGACCAATCCGGCCGATAATACACCACACAAAATATCCACCACAGCACTTAGTCCATAACCTTTATGACCGCCGGTCAATTCACTGCCACCGCCCAGAGGTAAAAGACCGCCGAGTCGTCTGTTAACTATATTATCCAGCGAATTCGCCGCATCGTTGGCGGGTTGCCCGGATTCGTCACACGCCCAGCAATCCGGAATCGGTTCATCCCGGCGGGCGTATACTTCCAGTTTTCCACGAGTCACAGTCGAAGTCGCCATATCCAGCAGAAACGGGCGTTCCTTTTTACCGGGGAATCCAATCGCGATCGGATTTGTGCCGATCGCGGCGTTGCGCCCAAAAGTTGGCACGACCAGCGGGGTGGCATTAGTCAGGGTAATTCCGATCATATCTTGCGCCAAAGCCATTAAAACATAATAACCCGCAATTCCGAAATGATTGGAATTGCGAATGGCCGCGAAACACACGTAGGATGTCCGAGCTTTCTCGATACATTTTTGCATCGCATGGTAGGCGATAGGTTGACCTATTCCACCATCACCGTCAATCACCAGCGACACCGGTGTTTCCCGGATAGTCTTGACGGTCGGATGAAGCCGAATTACACCATCCTTTATACCGTCAATATATCTTTTCAAACGCGCAACACCATGCGAACCGATACCGCGCCGATCGGCGGATATCAGTACATCGGCGGTAATACGGGCATCCTCAGCGCTTAATCCGTGTATCATTAATACCTGCCGAACAAAATTATCCAGTTCGGCAATATTGACAATTACTGTGGCTGAAATGAGTCCTCCCTCATTGAATTATATTCGCTTACGAAAACCCTCCCCAACTACTTCATGCACATTGGCAATTATCATAAAAGCATTCGGATCGATTTTCAGGATTTCCTGTCGTAAGGTTGCGACCTCTTTGCGGGTAACAACCGTATAAATTACATTCCGTCCTTTACGGGAATAGAGTCCCTTGGCAGTGAGTTCGGTACCTCCCCGTTCCATATCTTTCGTTATCAAATTAATAATTTCATCCTGTTTGTCACTGATAATATAAAAAGAACGGGCATAGTCGATACCATCCAGGATCAGGTCCAGAACTTTACTCGAAAAATACAGACTGATAAAACCATAAAACGCCAGGTTGACATTATGGAAAGCTAATCCGGCAAAAGTGATGACGAAAAAATCCACGATCAGGATGCCGATCCCAACCGAGACATTACTGTATTTATTAATAATCTGTCCGACGATATCCGAACCGCCGGTTGTGCCCTTGAATCGGAATACGATTCCCAGACCGATCCCGAGGATAACACCTCCAAAGATAGAAGCTAAAAGCGGATCGTTAGTCGCGGCTTCCAAACCAAGAACCTTATCAAAAAGGTCCGTGATAAGAGAAACCAGCACAAATGAAAAAAACGTACGCGGACCGAACTGTTTACCTAGTAATTTCAATCCCAGAAAAAAGAGCGGAATATTGAATACCAGCATAACTATACCGACCGGTAAATTAAATAAATAATGCAGAACGATCGATAGACCGCTGACCCCTCCCGGAGCGATTTTGGCCGGAATCAGAAAGAAAACCAGACCAATAGCCATAATCGCTGAACCGATGGCTAAACCGCAGTATTCGAAAATGATATTTTTTATTTTTTGTCTGATTGCCATAAGGTCAATATATAGTCATATCAATTTTATTTACTGTTATAAAAAATACGGCCATAGTTTAATAAATTTTTACTAAACTTGTGCAATAGAGTCACGAAAATTGTTTATAGCACATTGCCAATCCAGCTATTTCAGCTTAATTTTATCCAGTTCGATTTGGAGAAACATCATGGAAAACCACCGCGATACTACTGATACCAAAACAACCCAAAAGACGTTCAGAACCTTTTTACTCTAGGGTTGGTTTATCTCGATGTCATTTTCTTTCAGTCCAAAATCATGATTTTTCTGATGTTCATTATTTACGGTCTGCATAAAGGCGCTATTGAACCGGTCCAAAGTACGATTGTGTCCGAACTGGCGCCTGAGAAATATCGCGCCAGTAGTCTGGGCACTTACCCGATGTTAGTCGGATTATGCGCCTTCCCGGCTTCTATGATGGCCGGTTTGCTCTGGGATAAATTCAGCTCTGCGGCACCGTTTTATCTATCGTTGGGATTGACAGTCGTGGCTAGTATTTTGATGCTTTTTGTTAGAGAACCAAATTCGAAATAAGAGAAAGAGACGTCGAAACAGATTTTAAAATATACACATGAAGGAGGATCAATTATGTGTAAAATTATTCTTTTCTTTTTCCTTTTTTTTGCATTGCAGTCTTCATCATTTGCTCAAATTGACACAGCAGTTTTCTTACAGTACTTTCCCTTGAATGACGCCGATATTTGGCAGTATGAATGCCGGTATTACGAACACACCGGGGATACTGTCGAAGTCGTTGAATATTTTACCCGAGAGGTCAAGGGAGATACGGTAATGCCCAATGGTCTCTGTTATAAAATTATCTATGATAATTACTCTGGTAGCGGATATTATCACTTTTTTAGAATAGACACTATTTCATTAAAAGTTCTTGAATATACTCCCGGTTGGTGTGAAAATAATGAAATTGATTTTCTGTACCTGTTCGGTTTGATCGATTCTACCATCAATATTTACAACTGTCAGAATGCCTCCAGCAATGTGACTTTGACTGCAGACTCTCTGATATATATTTCGACGGATTGGATTACCCAGACAGGCTATACGTTGAAAAAAAGCATTGGTATTACTGATTATTATGATTATGAGGCAGGACCAGCGACAACGCATTCTTTAATTGCAGCCCGCATTAACGGCCTTCAGACCGGTACTTTCCTGTCAGTCGACGAACCGCTTGTCGACAATTTTACCATTCTGCGCACCTTTCCGAATCCGTTTAATCCGGTCCTGACGATTCAATATAATCTGAAAAAGACGGTAGCGGTAACATTAAAGACATATAATCTTGCCGGGCAGTTAGTCGACATATTGGTAGATGAACGTCAAAATCCGGGCAGTTACCAAATTCGATGGAATGGGACTAATCGTCCCAGTGGTCTTTATCTGATCCATCTGTCAGTCGGCGATAAACAATATTTCAGCAAATCGCTGCTACTAAAATAACCATATTTTTATTTGTTCAGCCGATTCAGATAGCCGGTGTAATTCGGTAAAATCGGTTCATAGACCGAAGTCATCAGTGGCGATGAAATGATATAATCCGCTGTCGCCCGGTTACAGGCTATCGGAATATTCCAGACCACGGCAATTCGTAAGAGCGCTTTGATATCCGGATCGTGAGGTTGAGCTTCCAGCGGATCCCAGAAAAAGATCAGCAAATCGACCTTGCGCTTGGCGATATAGGCCCCAAGTTCGAGATCGCCGCCCAGCGGACCGCTTTGAAGTTTATGAATCCGGACACTTAATACCTTTTCCAGTAATTTTCCGGTCGTTCCGGTCGCGAATAATTTATGATTTTTTAAAGTCCCTTCATTGAATTTTACCCATTCCAGTAAGTCTTTTTTCTTATTATCATGGGCTACCAGGGCGATATTTTTTGATTTTACTTTAATTCCGTCTGAACTATTTATCTCCATCGGCTCTTTCCCTTCCTTTTTCAATCCTCAATCTACAATCTATAATTTTAACTCAGTTCCCACGCACATCCCTGCCCCAGTTAAGCTTCGTCCTCAAAGTAGAGAAAAATGAATCACCACTGAAGCGTATGATTCGCAAGGGAAATTCGGCTTTATTGATCTCGATTTTTATCGCCGCTCCAAGGGCAATGCTTTCATGGCCGTCAATTATCAGCGAAACGTCTGGACTTAAGTCCGTACAGTCAATGCGTACAACCTGATCCGCCGAAACAACGATCGGTCTGACGGAAAGACTATGCGGACAAATCGGGCAAATTACCAGCACATTCAGTTCCGGAGAAATTATCGGACCGCCGGACGATAAGGAATAAGCAGTCGAGCCGGTCGGCGTCGCGATTATCAGACCGTCCGCCCGATAAGTATTCAGATATTCCTCATCAACATAAGTACGAATCTTGATCATTGTGGAAACTCGCCCTTTGTCAATCACGAAATCGTTGAAGGCAAAACTCTCCCGGATGGTTTCTTTGAAATAAGCACGAGCCGTTAAGCCTTGCCGCTCTTCCACGGTATAACGACCATTTAGAAAATCTATTAAACGTGTACGAAAATTTTCAGTCGATACATCCGCTAAAAAACCCATTCCTCCGAGGTGAATACCTAACACTGGTTTCCCGCTTTTTGCCATCAGACGCGAGGCGTGCAAAAAAGTCCCGTCGCCACCGATGCTAAACAGCGCATCGACTTTCTCAGGCAATTGCTCCGGCGAACATCTTTCGATGCGGCTCAGATTCACCGCATGCGTCGAATCGCGCCAATCGGTGACAATCACAGTTTGCTTATTTTCGATTAACAAATCCACAATCGCCGGAACTATCGGATCGGTCGCTTCGATTTTCGGTGATAAAATTAAACCGATTTTCATGGCGTTCACTCCTGATTGAACAAACTGCCGGGTTGCGCGGTTTCAGGCGATTCCGGAAAATCCTGCTCGCCGATTTCGCCGCCGCTTTTTTCGACCAGCAGTTTGACCCGCTTTTCAAGAGTCTGCAAATGCGCCTGACATTCGGTCGATAATTTCATACCTTCTTCGAACAGCTTGATCGATTCTTCGATATCTTTTTCACCCGATTCAAGGATTTGTAAAATTTCTTCGAGCCGTTTCAGACTGTTTTCCAATGAAAAACTCTTCTTGGCCATTTATACACCTCGTTATTCTTTTAATTTTTTTCGGGGGCGAATCGTTTCCGTTTTAGCCTGAAATTCACCATCATTCAGTTCCACTCCGACCTGCTCGCCGACAGACAGCATCATAATTGACTTGATAATTTTTTTATCCGGCCAATGGTATACGATCGCGAAACCGCGTTCCATGATCGCCCGTGGATTCATGACTTCCAGGGTTTTACGAAAATTTTCAAGTTTGGTTTTAATGAACTGCACCCGGTTCCTGACAGATTTGAGAATCTGCATTTCAAGTTCATCCACCCGCTGAATGCGCTGATGTAATAATTCCAGTGGACGGTTTAAAAAGAGACGTTTGGTAATATTGGCAATCTCTTTAAGGATATTATTAATTTTATTTGTGATTGTTTGCCCCATTTTTTGGCGAATCTCGTTAATTATATAAATCAGATGCGCCCTTTCCGGTATCGTCATTTCGGCGGCGGCTGAAGGAGTCGGCGCCCGCAAATCGGCCGCGAAGTCACAGAGTGTAAAATCGACTTCATGACCGACTGCGCTAACTATCGGCAGACTCGATTGGGCTACCTCGCGCACTAATGGTTCTTCATTGAAAGTCCACAGATCTTCCAGCGAACCACCTCCGCGAGTAATCACTATAAAATCGACATTCTGTAACTGATTGAATATCTGAATACCCCGAATAATGGTCGCGGCGGCCTCATTGCCTTGCACGAGTGCCGGAAATAAATAAATCGCGATCGCAGGATTGCGACGTCGACTGACTTGCAGAAAATCGCGCAAAGCCGCACCGATCTGGCTGGTAATCAAACCGATTTTTGTCGGATAATGCGCAATCGGTCTTTTGCGCTCTTGATCGAACAGACCTTCCGCGCTCAATTTCTTCTTTAAGGCTTCAAAAGCCAGATAAAGACTGCCCAGACCGGCCGCTCGCACCTGCTGAACATTCAATTGATACTGCGACTGCATCGCATAGGTCGTCACATTTCCGAAGACAATTAGTCGCATTCCATTAACAATCTGAAAGGGAATCGATAATGAATGACTACGCCAAATGGTACAGTTCAACACCGCGGTTTGGTCTTTTAAAGAAAAATAAATATGTCCTATTCGATTTACCGTAAAATTGGAAACCTCGCCTTCGATCCAGACCGGAGCAATAAATTGCTCGAGGACCCGTTTTATATCACGGGCAATTTCCGAAACGGTATAGATGTGCTCTTCCATAAAAAAAGAGTGGCGAGGACAGAACCGTCATCACCACTCTCCTTTTTTACTAATTAGCTACCTGATTTTTTTCTTATGACGATCTCTTCTGAGACGTTTTTTGCGCTTGTGTGTAGCAATTTTTCTTTTTTTTCTTTTTTTACCACAGGGCATAACCCAATTACTCCTATTAATGCATAATCTGTTTTATTTCAGATTATATTCTTGATTGATCCGATCTCTGAACAACTTGGATGGTTTGAACACCGGGACAATTCGGGAGGGTAAACTGATTTCTTCATTAGTGCCGGGATTGCGGGCTTTTTTTGGTTTTCGAACCTTCAAACTAAAACTACCAAAACCCCTGAAATCAACTCGCTTTCCACGTTGAAGGGCTTCCTTGATCGTTTGGATGAAACCATCAACCACGACTTCGGTATCGACTTTAGTCAAGCCCGTGGCATGTGAAATAATATCAACGGTATCAGCTTTTGTCATAATTTTCTCCTCATCTCCGATATAATTCCGGAAAATGATCTTCATTTAAAAATAAGAATCTTCTGCAACATGGCCGGAAATCTCTGATTCAATATCAGAAACACAGGATTCTTCACCCAATCCGATTCCTACAACTCAAATTCTCAAATATCTTCAGAGTAGAAATTTATCTCTGACTGATAAAAATACGTCTGGCAACGGTGATTAACAAGTTTTTTTTCAAGGTTTTATATCCGATCAACAGGATAAATCCAAACAATCTATACTATTTATAATCTGCACTGCGCGAATAATCATATGACAACTATCCCCGGACGGACTGATAGATTATAATACGCTGACCGGGATAGATTGGTTTACGGCCATCCAGATCATTCCAGGATTTTATTTTAGCCAGGCTAACTTGATATTTATTGGCGATAGACCATAAAGATTCGCCGCTTCTTACAATGTGAATAACTTGATTGCTACCAATCGGTGAATCCGAAGGTCTGGTCTGTTTAGCCAGATTAACCGGTATTTTTAGTCTTTTCCCAACTTGGATATTATCATTATAAATATTGTTCATTGAGCGTACTTTGCTAAGGCTGGTATTGTATTGCTCGGCGATTTGACTCAGTGTTTCTCCCCTTTTTACGATATGCGTAATCACATCCGTATCGGCCATTTTTTTTTCAGGAGCCGAATAATAGGCACTGGTGGGAATCAGCAGGACTTGACCAACTCTGAGTTGATTGCGATTGCGGAGGTGATTAGCGGAAACTAAAGCCGAGACAGTGGTACCGTATTTTCGTGCAATGTAATTGAGATTCTCACCTCGCCGAACTCGATGATAAACCAGTTCGGGTTTCTTATCTTTGGCCTCGGGTATTGATTTTAATTTTTCCACTAATCCCTGGCTTTTACCGGGCGGTACGCGTAATACGTACTGATTATCATTGGCCGGGGTCATCCAGCGTCTTAGTTCCGGATTATATTCACGCAGAACATCTGAACTAATGTCACAAGCTTTGGCAATATCATCGAATTCATAGCAACGGTCGACAACTACTTCATCCCATTCCCAGGCTAGAGTTGTTGGTGTTGTAAAACCATACTTTTCCGGATTTTTAGCGATTAATATCACCGCCATTAGAGATGGAACGTAGTTGCGGGTTTGCGATGGTAAAGAACGTAATTTAAAGTAATCTCGGGTACCTTCACGTCTTATAGCCCGCCAAACCCGATTTTCACCGCAATTATAAGCCGCCAAAGCCAGATACCAATCGTCGAATTCTTCATATAATTTTTTAAGATACTTAGCGGCGGCATGGGTAGACTTTATCGGATCGCGACGTTCATCCACGTACCAGTTTCTTTTAAGACCGTAACGCGCTCCCGTACCGGCAATAAATTGCCAGATTCCGGCCGCGTGAGCTCGCGAATAAGCATTCGGATTATAACCACTTTCCAGAATCGGCAGGTAAAGGATTTCTTCCGGTACATTATATTGTTTCAGAATCGGCAGATAGTGCTCCCGATATTTAACCGACGCGTCCAGAAATCTTTGAATACTGGGGGCCGGTTTTCCGGAAAAATAATTAATAAGTCGATCAATTTTCTTGGAACGAAGGATTGCAATATGCCCCGGTTCATCTTCTACGATCATCAAGGTATCTCCGCCGAGATCGACCGTATCAAGTATGGTTTCAAAAAATTCCTCCCCCACTGATTCTAAAGCGAGTGAATCGGATTCTTCATTTAGATAAGCAAAATAGGTCTGATAATCATTGGACACTTTCTCATTAAAACGATTGAAGTCATCTTGTTCCAGTAGGGTCAGACTATCCAATTCACTGATTTCCGCCATAATCTCAAAAACCCGATCGAAGCAATATTTGGCTTCGGAAGTATCGTTAAAATGAGCCGATACTAAAGCATCGACATAAAATGATTTAGCTTCATTAAATATCAATTCAAAAATATCGTTGGCATTTTCTTCGGTGGATTCTTTTTCTTCACCATTATTATAAATCTTTTCATTATTATTGTCAGCTAATATCATACCGGTAAGTATTATTACCGACGCCAAAATTAATCTGTTTTTAAAGCTATTATTCATCATACTCCATACTATACATTTTTCGGACGCAAACTTATTTCAAACTGAGCTTATTGTCAAGTTGTTTATCGCTTATACCTGAAAAAGCTTATTCATCAGGTCGGTTGTTGACTTCCGGGAGATTAAAGGGAAGACTACCACTCTCCCGCCGTAAGATTCAACGAAACTAGCACCGATAATCCTTTCCGGTTGGTAGTCGCCGCCTTTGATCAGAATGTTAGGCCTGATCGTTTTAATCAATTCAAATGGAGTATCTTCCTTAAATATTACAATAAAATCAATGACGGTTAGAGCCGCCAGCAGATGAGCCCGATCTTTTTCATTATTTAGCGGCCGGCTGGGACCCTTCAAGCGTCGCACCGAATCATCCGAATTCAAACCAACCATAAGAATGTCACCTAAATTGCGGGCGGCTTCCAATAGTTCAAGGTGTCCGATGTGCAGAATATCGAAACAGCCGTTGGTAAAAACCACCTTACGACCTTCTTTCCGGCATTGGCGGGCAATTTCACTCGCTAGACGGCGCGTGATAATTTTTTCATCTTTCTGCATATTTTTCCAACGGACATAATTTACATATATTCATATTACAATATCGACGGATAAATTCAATCATTCCCTGCACTTGATAATTTTTAGTAATGACAGTAATCGGTACGGGCAGTCGGGATATGGCCATTCTCACGATACCGGGCATTGCGAAACATTCAACCTGTTCCGCAAATAAAGTCGATTTTTCTCGCCATTCGCCCCGATTATTAATTAAGCCTACTGCATAGCTGAACGGTAATAGTAAATTGCTCAGTAAATCATTAAAGCGTTGGGCTCCTATCAGCATTTTACCGGGTTGTTGTTTTAATAACGGGTGGTTACGCCAAAGTCCATCCGGTTGTTGAAACATTTCGCTACTCCAGCGCCGGATTTCAGAATATGTTTCGGCATTGTTTAATACTCTTAACCAAGTTTCCGCAAACCGATCAGGAAAAATTTTATTAATAATTTGGGCTAAGGCCGCAATTCTTAATGTTGGAAAATTGGCGGGACGAGAACCGGCAAAATGCCATTCCGGCGATTCAATTGCTTCCAGATTGTGCTGGTTGGCAATTTTCAGCCAAATTTTACACAAACCTTTGGTGTACTTTGTATCCCGAATAAATATTTGTAGTTCAGGTCTGGTTAAAAATCCCGCCATGCCAAATAAAAGACTTTCCAGTACGATGATGCGTTGTTCGGGCTGGGTATTTTTTAAAATATTTCGAATCAGATCACAGGATATTTTATCAGCCAGTATTCCAAACATCCTGCGGTTGCGACTGTATCCCATCACATCCGCCAAACCTTCGTAGAAGATTTGATCGGCACTCTTTTTTAAGATCAATGAACGCAATATTTGGGCTTTGCGATTAAAGCGAATATCCGCAAATGTTTTTATAATCCGATTGAAATCGGCTTCCGAAATCTGTGACCAAGTTCGACAGGTAAACTCATCCGGCACGGTAATCGCAAAAGGCGTTATCCTTAAAGTTGGAATGATGTGGTCATCGCTTGACTTGATAGTGATTTTTTTATCGGCATTTAGAACGACATGTAAAATCACATTATTGTAATGGGGGTCGTGGTCGTGGCCATGGTTATACCAGTCACCCGATTCAAGGTGTAATTCAATATTGCCCTGTTCGAATTTTTCATCTATCATTATCATGGCATCCCGAAAATCCGGTCCTTCGGATTCGTTTCTGGTTCCGGGCGATAATATGCTCAGCGCATGCCCCTCAACCGTTTGCAAACCTTTCAGATTAAATTCCTGATTAAGCCAGGCTTTATAGAGGTTTTTTTCCTTTCTGCTGATCGTTAAATCCGGTTCCGCTATGCGGTTTGGAATACAATTAATCAAGCTGATTTTGCTTTCTTTTTTCTTCGTAATGTTCTTTTTGGGTAATCATCTGATCGCGCAAATCGGAAATGCAGGCTTTCATATTCGGATAATCACTTAAGTGGACTTCATTTTCAATGTGCACTTCGACTATTCCGGGATTAATTGAGAGTCTTTTATTTGGTACACAGTACCGAGCTCCGAGGATTAATACAGGAAGTATTGGCAGTCTATGTATTTCGGCCAGGCGGAAGGCACCTTTTTTAAAAGGCGCAATTTTACCATCGTAACTGCGAGTACCCTCGGGACTAACGACGATACTATAACGTTGACGGATCAATTCATCCGAAACCCGATTGATCACGGCAATAGCCTTGCGGGGATTGCGGCGGTCAATCGGAATATGACGTGCCAAATTTATGGCCCATCCGAAGAGAGGAATCCGAAAAAGTTCTTTTTTAGCCATGAAACGAATACTCAGAGGTAAAGCCGCCGTTAATATTGGAATATCCAAAGCACTTTCATGGTTCATGATGACGACTTTTGAATTTTTATTTTTTATATTTTGTAGTCCGAAAATCCTGACTTTTATTCCGAGCAATTGCAGAAGCATCTGCGACCATTTCCGCATTAGAAGATTATGGGAAGGTGGAAACGCAATACTTAAACTCCCGAGAACAGTCGTACTTAAAACAATCCAGGCAATAGCAAACAAATTCCTAATCATTTATAGAGCAATAAAATCACCAATTATCAATAATTCATCCGGAATCTTTCCGGTATATCATACAGCCGATATAATTCCTCAATTTCGGCGGCACTGAGGTGCCTGATTTCTCCCAGCCGCCTGGCAATCGTTATTACCCGAAAAACATGTTCAGCACGTTCGGTTTTATAAAAGGCATCCATCAAATCCTTTCCGACTGTTACCAATCCATGATTTTGTAACAGTAAAACAGAGTGTTTTGGGGCCATATCGGCTACCCGGTCGGCTAATTTCTGGGTCGATGGAGACTCATACCCAATTAATGGAATCTGACCGATCGTCATAATGACTTCCGGCAGAATAGGTTCGGTCAAGCTCTGTCCGGTGATCGCCCAAGCCGTGGCATAAGGTGGATGGGAATGTACAATCGCACCAATCTCTTCACATCGTTTATAGATCGTTAAGTGCAATCGCACTTCTGACGATGGTTGATTCTGATCCAAATTCTTTCCGGACAGGTTAATTTTTGCGATTTCACCAGGTAACATTGCGCCTTTCGAGACATTAGCCGGTGTGACTAAAATCGTATCCGAGTCCAAGCGCAGGCTGAGATTACCATCATTGGCCGCCACAAAACCCTTTGCATAGACCTGCTTACCTATGTCACATAATAATCGGCGATATTTTCTTTCGTGTCTCATTTTGAGGTTTTTATTTGACTAAAACCGGTATATTTCTGCAGAACCGGCGGAATAATAATCGTTCCTTCCGGGGTCTGGCAGGTCTCGAGTAAGGCAATCATTAATCGTGGAGTGGCTACTCCGGAACCGTTCAAGGTATGCACAAAATTCACCTTATTATCGGACGCCCGGCGATAGCGTATATTAGCTCGACGGGCCTGAAAATCCTCATAATTACTGACACTTGAGACTTCAAAATATTTGTCACTACCTGGTGCCCAGACCTCAATATCATAACATTTAGCGGCCGCAAAACTCAAGTCACCCGAACATAACGCAACCACGCGGTAATGCAGGTTTAAAGCTTGTAAAATCTCTTCGGCGTTCATGAGCAATTGCTCATGAATCTGATACGAATTCTCAGGTTTTGTGAACCAAACCAACTCGACTTTATTAAATTGATGAACGCGTGACAGACCGCGCGTTTCTTTACCATAGGAGCCGGCTTCAAGTCGGAAACAGGCCGAATAGGCCGTATATTTCAGCGGAAGCATACTCTCGGGCAGAATTTCATCCCGATGAATATTCGTCACTGGAACCTCGGCAGTCGGTATCAGAAACATATCCCCTGCTTCGATACGATACATGTCCTCTTCGAGTTTCGGTAACTGACCAGTCCCGAAGGCCGCTTCGCGCTTGACCATAAAAGGTGGAAAGATTTCCCTATAGCCATGTTTATTACGATGAAAATCCAACATGAAATTAATCAAAGCCCTTTCCAGCGTGGCGCCGTCACCGGTATACATCGGAAATCCTGCCCCGGAAATTTTCGCAGACCTTTTAAAATCCAGAATATCAAGAGCTTCACCCAAATCCAGATGATCTTTCAACGGATAATCATATATCGGTTTCTTACCCCATTCTCTAACAGTCTCATTATCAGCGGCAGTTTTGCCGATTTTTACACTGGAATGAGGCAGATTTGGCAGAGTGATCAGAATTTCATTTATCTGCTTTTCCATTTCTTTCAATTTTTTATCGAGAGCACTGATCTGATCTCCGACTGAACGCATTTCCAGGACTTTTTCCTCGGCGGGTTGACCGGTTCTTTTTAACTGACCAATCTCATCGCTGACGCGATTGCGAGTGGCTTTTAATTCATCGCCCTGCGCAATACACTGGCGTCTTTCTGCATCCCGTATCAAGAGTTCAGTCAATCGATCTCCGGCGTTCTTAGCTTCCAATCCCCGGCGATATTTTTCCGGTTCATTTCTAATTTGTTTAAGGTCTAACATTCAAGCTCCAATCTGACCGTATAAAATAGAAAATATTTTGAAATGATAATAGTGGTTATTCAACCGGATGCGTATCTTCCGGTCAGAAAAGTTCAGGCAAAATCAGCCCGGTGTTTCCGGCGCAAACCGATTAAAAGCGTCTGTATTATAATTTTTAAATCCAGTAAAACTGACATATTTTCAATATAATAGAGGTCATACCGCAGTTTTTCCCGAACGTCATCAATAGTTTCGTCATATTTGTATTTAATTTGAGCCCATCCGGTTATACCGGGTTTGATAATCAGACGCCGCGAATAAAATTGAATCGAACGCTCTAATTCATTGACGAAATAATCCCGTTCAGGACGTGGTCCGACGATACTCATTTCACCAACCAAGACATTGAAAAACTGGGGAATCTCGTCCAGGCCGGTTTTTCGTAAAAACCTGCCAAAGCGGGTAACGCGTGGATCACCTTTGGAAGCCCATTTCGGTCCGGTCTCTTGCTCGGCTTCGTTAATCATCGAACGAAATTTAAAGACCTCATATTCGCGACGGTTCTTACCAATTCTTTTCTGCTTATAAAAAATCGGTCCCGGGGAATCGACTTTAATAATTACACATATAATTAACCATATCGGTAAAAACGCGATCAGTACAAATAACGAAATGATTATATCCGTCGCGCGTTTTAAAACCCATTCCCAGGTTTTCATATTGGAGCTGAAAAATTTGATCAGCGATACTCCGTAAATATGACTCGTGCGGAATCCGGTCAGAAGATTGTAAAAATCAGGCAGTAATTTGATGGAAACATTATATTGAGAAAACACATCTATAAGGTCTATGACCTTATTCATGTTGTTATCATCCAAGGCAATGATTACTTCCTTGACTTTCCGTTTTTTTACGATTTCCGGTATATTTTCAAAACTGCCCAGAACCGGCGATCCTTCTATTAATTTCCCGATGTTTCCATTGGCATGATCATCAATCAATCCGATAATATTGAATTTCAACTCCGGTACAGAATTGATTTTCCGGACAACATTCAGGGCTCGTCGCGAAGCTCCAATAATCAATGTCGGGCGTTTTTTAAACTCCAACAAATTGTAATTTTTAAAAATAGTAATTAATAATAGCCGCCCGGCACTGAGACCGGTGACAAGTAAAATTCCGTAAGGAAGAAATGCTCGTCTGGAGAGAAGAAACGGAATTTTAAATTCAAAACTTAAAAAGAACAGAAAAATCGTCCCAAAAAAGATAATCTTAAAAACAGTAAATATTTCATCGATACGGGAAGTATCCCAATCGATTCGATATAGATTATTCAAGCCGAGTAACGAGGTCCAATAAATCACCGACCACGTTACCCATAATACTAAATTATATGAAGTCAATACCTGTTCCGGCAAAAGCCATTTGGTGATTTGCAAATAATAAACGGCTAAAAAGGAACTTACAATGAATACAATGTCAGTCAGAAAAAACACAAAAGACTGTACGAATTGTGAGGTATCAAAGGGTATGAACCGCTGTTCAGTATGTCCGTTACCATTAGCGCTACCGTTATTTTTTCCATTACCGTTATTGGTACCATTCGGCACTACTACTATCAGGTTTTTCTCAATCTCAAAATAGCCTAGTCGGCGAATCATAATACCAATTAAAATAATTCCTGCGAACAGAATCGTCAGGATCGCCCTGTTATCAAGAAAAATGAAGGAATATCCGATAAATCCTACTATGATACTCAAAAAATACATCGTCTTGACGGCATTTTTGTGCGAAAATCCGATCGACATCAAACGGTGATGAATATGTTCTTTGTCAGCCATGAAAGGGTGCATATGCTTACTGGTCCGGCGGAAAAACGAAATTGTGGTATCTAGCACCGGTACTGCCATAACCATCGTCGGCACAATAAAATTCAAACAATTAGAATGCTCTATTCTTCCCACTTCCAAGGCCATGATAGCCGTTGAAAATCCAATGAAAAGTGAACCGGTATCTCCCATAAAGATTGAAGCCGGATGAGAATTAAACTTTAAAAATCCTAAGTTGGCCGCAATGAACAATAGGTTGACTAATGCCACCAATGTTCGACCGGAATGTAAGGCTATTAATGCAAAGGTTAAAAAGATTATCGTCGAGACTCCCGCCGCCAAGCCATCTAATCCATCGAGCAAATTCATTGCATTAGTAATAAAAACAATCCAAAATACCGTAAAGACTATCGAAAACCAGCCTAATTCTATCTCACCAAAAAATGGGATATATAAAGATTCAAACCTCAAACCACCCAGAACCACTACGATTGCGGCAATGATCTGAAAGTAGAACTTCGTCGAGAATCGCATCTTCTTAAGATCATCATATAATCCAACCAAGGCGATTACAATCCCAGTCACGCCCAGAAAGTAATATCGTCGCGGTACGTTTTCAGCAATTACTGGTAATAAATATATCGATAATAACGTGCCGATAATAACCGATAAGAAAATCGCAACACCGCCCAAATATGGCATAAATATTTTGTGAACTTTTCGCTCACCGGGCATATCACCGATATGATAACGAAGAGCTATTTTACGCGCCAGATATGTTAGTAATAGCGCACTTATATATGTAGTCAAAAAAACTGCAACAACCGACATTAAAACCAATTCATTCCTCCAGCAAAGATCATCACTCGAAAATTACACTCTCATCCTCAACATCATATTTGCTGATTTTTTAAAGTAATTAAATTTCAGGATTGTTTAAAGAATCGAGGCAGGTACCAAATTGTTTTAGTCTTTTTCCTCTTCTTTTCGCATGGCGTGTAAATCTACAAGTATTTTTTCTTGAGGTCAAGGTTTTTTTTCAAATCAGTTCAGATCTTTATTTCCTTAAGAAATTAAGACTAAACGTACTAAGTAATTTCGATTTGCTCTATTTTTTATGTTCATTATTATCGCAATCATTTACTTTGCAAAATTACACTTCCTAATAAATGTCGTTTCACGTTTCAAGAAAAACCAAATTCTTGTTTTCCGTATATTATTGAAAAATTTCGTACTCTTGATTATGAATTTTAAAAGTGAATCTGAATGATAAATACCAGAACGATGAAGAGTAAAATTGGTCTCGTTAATTCCAAAACGCGAAGGAGTAACAACGGCACATAGGTATCCGCTTTTCAGTACTAATTCTATAACTGTATCATTTAATGCACCATACGGATAACAAAAAGTTTTAACTTCGCGATTAAGGTAATGCTCTAAATGCTTTCCGGATTCTTTTATTTCTCTTTCAGCTTCAAACAATCCGATAGCATCCAGTCTTGGGTGAGTCAAAGTATGCGAACCAAATTCTATCCCGTAATCGGACATTTCTTTTAACTGTTCTAGTGTGATTGAATAATCAATATCTGAAGTATCAGATTGTATTGGTTGATCCGAAAGATAAAGACTTTTAAATGTAGTCAATAAATCAGTTACTAAAAATATTGTAGCTCTAATATCGAATTTTTTTAAAATAGGAAATGCATAATAATAATTATCTCGATAGCCATCATCGAACGTAATCACAAATACTCTTTCAGGTTTCTTATGATTAACTAAATATGCATAATAGTACTCTGACAATGTAAGGCACCGCCACCCCTTATTTATTAAATAATTAATTTGTTTATCGAATTGAACAGTACTCACTGCTAAGGGACTTCTTAGTTTAGCCAATTCATCGGGGAGAATTCGATGGTACGCTAAAATTAAGCCCCTTTTCATTTTTACCTTATCCTTAAAAAAATCTTTTTTAGACTTGGATATTTTGGCTCAAATATTTGCCATAATCGGTATAATTCTGGTGATAAAATTCTGTCAAATTCTCCTATTAATTGAATTCGCTGACCACCAAATCCGCGTTTGAATAAATAAATCCCCCACAAGTCATCGCCCTCTTTTACATTTTCTGGAACACCCTGAAAATCATAGATCTGATAACCACTCGTCTTTGCCCAACGTATTATTTCCCAATGCAATAGTTGATTAGGGTTAACCTTTGTTCTTACCGAACCGCCCCATTGATATATACATTTATTGCCGAACAATAATAAAAATGCACCGGAGACGACTTCATCTTGTCTTCTTGCAAGAAAGATTTTACACATCCCTTTTGGGGATAATATTTTCCATATATTTTGCATCATTTCATACGAATATATCGGAAATTTATTACGGATAGATACTTGATTTAATAGATTATAAAATAGATTTATATATTCATTATTTCCGTTATCAATAACGATTTCTACTTTTTCACGTTCGGCTTTTCTTATATCATATCTCACCCGACTCTCCATAGAGGCCAACAATTGTTCTTCGTCTTTTAATAAATCAAGGCGGAAAGTCGTGGTATGTAAAATTGGATAGCGAACATTAGTCAAATTATTTTTTAAGATAATATCCCGGAAACAGGTCGCTTGGTTAATATCCGGGTTTATTCTGATATAAATTGCATTTTCTTTTCGTGCGATTTCTAGTATTCTTAAAAAAAGTATGTTAAAAATGTCTGATGCTTTTTCACAAGCATAGTCTAAAACTGGCCCACGCGGTATATAAAAAACACATTTAGGCAAAAAAGGTATCTTTTTATATAAACAGGAAAGACCACCAACAATATGGTCTTTATCGATGGCAATTAATCTTATAACATTCCAACCATCATATTTACGAATTTCTCCCCATTCAAAAGACTGATATATACTCGAGTAGAGAGATAACGAAATAAAATCATTATAAATTTTCTTCTCGTTTTCTTCTAGTAATCGTACATACATCTTTTAGAATTACCTTCTTTTACATTATAGATCTGAGTTGATTTTTACTTTAGACATTGATTCATATGATATAAATACTTACTATTAATTATTTCTAAATCAAATTTAGTTTGAGCGATCTCTCGCGATATCTTACCCATCAGAATGCGCTCATCGGGATTTTTTATCATGTACGTAATTGCATTTATTAAACTGGGTACGTCATATGGTCGGATCAATAGTCCATTTTCCTTATGGATCACAGTCTCGCGACATCCAGGAACATCAGTAGTAATAATTGGAAGTTCCATCGCTAAAGCCTCAATGATGGACTTGGATAATCCTTCTCTATAAGATGGCAAAATGAAAACGTCAGCCATTTCTAAAAACGGGCGTACATCATCAACCATTCCATGATAATTTACTATCCCCTGATTGACCCATTCATTTATTATATCTAAAGAAATTGCCGTTGGATTTCCCTCATCAATATCTCCAACGAGATGAAAAATAATGTTTTCAAACAATTTTTTAACAACCTTTGCGGCCTCGATATATTCCTGAATGCCCTTATCATACAACATCCTGGCAACTAGAATAAAATGAACTTCCGGCTTTATTTCTCCAATATTTTTTTTATGAAATCTCTCCAAATCAACTCCCGAACCATTAATTATGATACTTGGTGGGATATTCTCAGCGATAATTTTAGACTTAATAAAAAAACTACGATCATCTCTATTCTGGAAAATCAACAAATCAGATAATCTTAATACACATTTGTACATCCATTTAACAAATGGCCGTAAAAATGCATGAACAAATGTCGTTCCGATAAAAACATACCCTAGTCCGGTTACGTTGTTAATTATTTTTACTTTTGTACAGCTTCTGGCTATAAGTGTACCGAAGATGACCGGTTTAATTGTAAAATGGACCACAATATCAGGATTGAGGCTATGATATAAACGGTATACCGAGACAATGGTTTTTAAATTGGGAATTATTGTCAATCCTCGTCTATTAATCGGAGTATGAAAATGACGAATTCCTTCGGCTGTCAACCTTTGAGTGTAATCATCTCTCGGCGCTATTGCGACTACTTCAAAACCCTGTTCAATTAATCTTTTAATAAGTAATAACCGAAAATTATATAAATACCAGCTAGTATTAGCTACAAAAACAATCGTATTTTTCCGTATTTCTCTAATCAGTCAGCCTGTTATTTATATTTGATAATAATTGTTGATATAGTTTAATGTATTGATTACTAATCTTCTCAGCAGAAAACATCATATTTACCTTTTTTTGGGCATTTGTAACTATTGGTAATCTATCTTGATAATTAATAAGTACATCGTAGACTTTATTCGCAAAATTATTTTTATCAAGTACATCGCAAAAAAAACCATTTTGATCATTTACAATATATTCTTTAAGTGCCGGTAAAGGGTGGGCTAGAATCGGGATTCCGGCCACCATAGCCTCGATCACTGCCACACCTAATCCTTCCCACTGAGCCGAATACACAAACAGATCAGACATTTTTAACAGATCTTGCACATCCTGCCTATAACCAAGTAAGTAAATATTATTCTGTAAATAATATTTGTTAATTAAATCCCTTAAACTATTATATTGAGGTCCACTCCCAATAATCAACAGTTTTACCTGAGGTAATAAACGGCGTAAGTATGGCATCATTTCGATCAGATGTCTCTGGCCCTTGGATTTTATCAATCTTCCCACATTGATCAAGATTTTATCATCCTTGTCAAATCCCATATGCTTTCTTAATTCCATTCGGTTAATTGGTTCAGAAAGCTTTTTAATATTTACGGGATTATAGATAATAGAATGAGGGCTTTTTAAACCATGATTGTAATAACTTCGGGCAACTGTCTCCGAAATGCATATCCTCCAATCGACTCTATTATCGGTTAACCTATAACTGATCTGAGTCATAAGGGTATGGTTTCTTTTTTCACAATGTAGGGTATTCATGATAATTATATTTTTGGGTCTTGATATAGCAGTAAATATATCGGCTCTTCCCATATGAGAATGAATTATATCCGGACCTATCTTATTAAAGTAGTAATTCAGATTACGATATGCTTTCAACAGAGAGAAGCGATTTACGTTAAGTGATTCCAAATTGTTATATTTTTTAATAAATTCGCCTATCAATCGTTCTGAATTGTCAAATGGTTGTATCGATACTATTTTTACGTTAAATATTTTTACTAAACGCGGCATAATATCCATTAATATCCGACTGACAGCACCACCAAATACATTTACAACGTATAATATTTTAGCTCTTCGAATCATACTTTTCCCAATTGCAGGGATTTTTGAAAATCAAAGACAAACAAGTTGTAAATATCCATTACCTTTATTGTAATTATATAGAATACAATCATTTCATAATATGATAAAAATGTGTAATACTGCCCAAAAAAACTAAAAAATGCAATGTTTAGTAAAGTCATGCATAAAAAGACATTTACAGGGCTAGGTTTTTTCTTGGTGCTGGAATAAATAAAATAGCTCATGGAAGAAATCACTGCGCTCATAAACAAACTAAAAATCCAACCTCCAATTATAAAGTACGTTCCATAGCTGGTTCCAACGTTTGAAAAAACATCATTTGCAACTTCCGAGAAGTTTAAATCTACATAATCAAACGAACTATATATTAAAGGATTGCCCATTATACGGTTTATTATATTTTTAAATAACAATAGTAATGTCCAATCCGGTTGTACTAAGGCATGGTCTAACCAATTATCTAAAACAATTGGTGATGCGAAAAAATAACTAAGTAAATTTTTTGATAAAAATAACCACACTGATTGTTTGGATACTGTAAAAGTGCCCCAGAATATGGTCAAAACCATTAAAAAAAGGGCCATTATTATAAATGCCAGTAGACAAAATTCTAAAATACTATAAATCTGTTTTTTAATTGGTTTTGTAAAATTATAATAGATGAATACCATTATTAAAACTCCGATCAGGTTATATTTTACCTGCAGAGTAAAAAACATGACTATTAATCCAAAAAGTGTCAAGAGGATAGTTTTTTTATGGTCTGCCATTGGATAAATAAAACTAAGTAATAGGAACGTTACTTTCCCAAATTGTGATAAATGCGCCTGAGGTCCACGGGTGATCATTTCTTCAAATTTGTAATCACCCAAAAAACTTAATCCACCATATTTAGCTAAAAGGTTTTTAACTTTTAAAAATACGACAATATTTACAACCCAGGAAAGAACTATGAGGATTTTTTCAAATTTTACATATGGTAAAAATATATCATTTAATGACTGTATCGTATCGTTATTATAAATGTACGAAAAGATAATACCAATTATCCATATAGTGAGTAAATTTGCCAATAAAAACATTATTGCTCGAGGTGTTACTATATAAAAACCCATTTTTACTAATAAAAAATTTACCACCATTATAATGAATACTAACGGCCATGCTGAAAGCGAAAAAGGTGTAATTATCGTTTTCAAGCGACGCTTTTCAAAAACCGTCATTCCTAATATAATCGCGGCAAAAAATAGACTGGATAATTTCGTCAGTTCCATTTTTTCTTAATTATCTCTTCGTATAATGTTTTATCAACGCTTTTAATATTTCTACTTTTTTTCAGAATGTATTTCAAATACTTATTGGCTAACTTGGTATCGATTCTATGTTTAATAATCATGAGGAATAAATAATAATAAATGATCGTGAGATAGCGCCAAAATACCCAGATATAGCCGGGATAATAATTTCGCATATCCGCAATTCTGTTTAAGGCTGATAAAACTAAGCTACGACCACGATCATAATCCAATAAATGATTAGAAGAGAGGCTGATTTTATGATATACTCGACTATTCCCAACACATACTTTCTTCACTTTTTTTAAGGATAACCTGATACTATATTCAAAATCTTCTTCGCCGAAGAAAAACCTTTCACTAAGTGTACCATATTTTTCTACAATTTCTTGAGAAAGTAATAGTGCACATCCGTTTATGAATCCTATTTCTTTGATTTCATTTGGTTTGATTCGGGTATAAAATCTACCTTTTCCCCAAAGAAATAACTTACCTCCTGCAATAGCAATTTTTTCTTTATTTTCATAAAAATAAATTGTAGACTGAGCAATTTTATATTGTGGATGATTTTCTAAGACAGTCACTAGATTTCTTAAAGTTTCGTTCTCGATGACCGTATCATTATTTAATAAATAATAATATTTACTATTCCATATTGCGTCAGCATACCGAATACCCACATTATTAGCCTTGGCAAATCCAAGATTTTCGTTACTTAATATCAGATGAATTAAAGAATTTTTTCCAGTTTTGGTTGGGATATAATTATCATCCTCAATTCGTATCTTCTGAACAATTACGGGTTTTTTTACTTCCGGCAGCACAATTTCGTTGTATTTACTAACATAAGGTTCAGGTAAATTACCATAAGCCCATGCTAATATTTTTTCGACTGAATTGTTATCGGAGCCATTATCTATAAGAATAATCGAATAATTTGTATAATTTGATTTTAAAACTGATTCCAGACATTCGATCGTATCAACCCATTTATTCCAATTCAGAATGATAATAGAAACGTGTGGCTGATTCATTTCATTATTGTGTTTATTGACCATTTTAATCTATTCTTTTTAATATAGAAAAATAAAATCAGTAGCAGTATAAATTCGGATGATACTAAAGCGATTGCGGCACCAATTTCAGTAAATAGACGGCAAAGAATAATGCAAATTAAAACATTAAATATCCCTACTATCATGACACTTTTAAAAAACTCTTTCTTCATATCAAAATTTGTCATGAAAATAATACCGATACAAAAATTCAGTCCCCCGAACATTATTACTAAAGAAGCAATTCGGATTACCTTAACCATTGAAAAATTGACAGAGCCATTTAGGAGATTGGTAATTTTAGTAGCAAATATAAATAATAATATTGAGATAATAGCTCCTATTAAACCCATTATCATGATCATTTTATTGACATATCTAATAGATTTATCAGGTTCTTCAATTTTCTTTCTAGAAATGAATGGATATAAAGTTTGGGTAATAGGTGATAATGTACTTTGGATGGCTTTTACTACTTTTTCACCAGTACTGTATATTCCGACACTTATATCTGATGCAAAAAAACCAAGAATAACGATATTAGTATTACGATATAAATTCATCGCAATATTCGAGACAAAGATATGCCAGCCTTCTTTTAAATATTTTCCTACAATATCTTTATTCGGTTTAAGAAAACGTATAGCAAACTTTTTTCTTAAAATAATAATACTGACGATGCCTGCCAGAAAGGTTGTTCCGGAGTACAATATAGGAACTAGTACAAAATTATTTTCTTTTTTGATAAATATTATAATTGTAATTATATATAACATTTTGGATATCAAAGTTATAACATTAATATACTTTACTTTTTCGGCTCCGACATAGAACCATGTAAATATAAATATATTTGCCAGTATATAACTGTAGTAGTACAAGTAAATAAACTTATAATTATATATTTTGGGAATAAAAAAACAGATTATCATTAGCATTAGAAAACAGATACTAAAAAGTGAAACTTGAATTATTAAAACGTTTGAAACGATCTCCGATTGTTTTTTGCTATTATTTTTACTCTGGGCAATCATTTGGATTCCGGTAATTCCAAATCCATATTCGACAATTATCTGAAAATAATAGATCAGCGCCATTGCAAAACTGATTATTCCAAATTTTGCCACACCGATATACCTAAGAAGATAAGGTATCGTAATCAGAGGTACCAAATAACTAATAATCTGAAATACGCCGAATTGCGTAAAATTATTGATTAAGCTTTTTCCCTCTTTTTTAGAAAAGAATCCTTTTATCTCATTTAGTTTGGGGAATTGGTCCATGTGGCTTGAATTCTCTGCGGATATTAATGACTATTAAAATGATTGCATTCACACAGATTTGTAAAATGAAATAGAGGCCTCCAAGACTTATCATCATGAGTGACCTTTTCGGCCGACTTTTCAGATAGGGTGGCTGAGCTTTATCGAGTACTTTAACTTCTGCCAGACTCGTAATTGACTTTAATGTATATATTTCTTTCTGCTGTTTAAGTTCAATCCAGATTGCAGTATATAATTCCAGATCCCTTTTTAAAGCCAGTTCCTTAATTTGATTTACTGGTTCAGCAATTGATTTTACTCGTTCCAAAAAAATCTGTAAGTTTTTTTCTGCAATTTTTATACTATCCTGGGTATATCTGACATGATCTTCGATATATAATAACTGCTGGCGATGTTCAAATTGAATTTGATTGACAACTATTTCATTTAGTAATTCCACCATTCTGTTTGCGACATTGGCGGCATAAACCGGATCAGTAAGTGTAACCGATAATTTGATAACATTACTTTCACTGTTAATATCAATGTAAATAACATCATTGGTTAATATTTTTAACGCCTTATCAATTTTCTCTTTTTCGTTTCTGGCTTCGATATCAAGCATATTAATTAACAATTCTTTATAAACCATGCCACTGGTGTCAACACCTTCAAATTCTTCAAACAGGATAGTATCAAACACTTTTCTTGACATAAGGATTTCTTTATACATCTCAGGATTTTGAAGGGTATTTTGGGGGAGAGTCAAACCGGCTAAATTGGCTATTGCGCCCATTGATCCAGTTATACCTGCCGATAAATCCTGGTTGGGAGGTAAAATTGACACCGACGCCGTATATTTTTTCTTCATTACGAAAAAAACTAGGGCAAAAACCAAAATAGCTCCGAGAACTAAGCTTGTTATATTTAGAATACGGTGCTTTAAAACAAAATACAAAAGCGGATGTTCTTTTTTCATTAGTTGCACATGACTCTCCTATGATATATCAGTGATTTTACTGAATTCCATTTATTTCATTGCAGCAATAAATGTTAGAATAACTGTGGAAAACGATACTACAATCCCAAGAACAGATAATTCTCCAAATGCTACGTTTTTCCACGATCTGGGGACAATGATAACATCTCCGCGTTTAAGAGTAGCAAAGCTAATATTCTCTATATTACCATTTAAGTGTCGAACAATGGCTTTTTCCACATCTCCCTCAACTGTATTCCCTCCGGCCATATTGATATAATCCAAACTCGAATAACCCGGATAAAAGTAAAAACTACCCGGAGAACGAACGAATCCATTAACAGAAATTCCTCTTTCTGAGAGAATATCGATAGCATCCCCAGGTTTTAAATATGTCGAGAAAAAATCTTGCGGAAATACTTTCAATACTGTCAGTGAATCAGATTCTTTTCTAGTGATTACTACATTGTCTAAGTCGGCATTCTCTAAAAACAGGGCTTGGCGACGTAAATAATATCCTAAAGTTTCATTTTCTTCAATGATATCATATCCGGTTCCAAATACCGCACCACGAATTACTATGCTTTCTTTATCTGGTTCTCCAAAAGGAACAAATATTCTATCTCCCTCTAAAAATGTTGGATTATGTTTTAGATCTCCTTCAAGTCTATAATTAAAAAAATTAAATGTTTCAATTTGGCTATTATTCCTAATTACTTGAATATCGAATTCACGTGCAAATTGATCAAATCCTTCCGCTAATTCGATTACCTCATTTAATCTCGAAACCGCAGTGACTTTAAAAAATCCTGGTTTAAGCACTGCGCCTGCTATTTGAATCTTGAATGTGCGCAAGTTTAATAATGCTACACTCACCTTTGCACTCGGGAATACTTCATTTATTTTTTCTTTACTCAAACTGAGCGCCTTATCAAGCGTAAGACCACTTAATTTAATCTTTCCAATTGAGGGAATTAAAATATCGCCCGTTGGAGTTACCATTAACTCTAAATTTATATTCTCTGTTAAAATAATATCTATTCCAAATACATCACCAGGGCCAACAATATATTCTTTAGGAGAAATCACTTTTTCAAGTACAACTATCTCCCTTGGTATTGAAATTTCTTTCAATTGTTCCCCGGTAGTAGATTTTTCTTTTTCAGTCCCTTGTTCAAACATTTTACCGTATGATTTATACGATTTTTGAGAGCCAGATGTTTTAAATGCTTGTCCTAATGAGCTACTGAATAAAATTGCTATTATTAGCAGAACGTAAATTTGTTTCATTATTTATCCTCTTAGACTTCATAATGCTTCTTATAAAATTCCATATATTCCCCGCTTTTCAGTGGTTGCCACCACTGTGGATTATCGACATACCACTGGATAGTCGCCTGCATGGCATCCTGAAAACTGTGCTGGGCCTGCCAACCGAGTTCGTGTAGTTTAGCCGTCGAAATTGAATAGCGTCGATCATGTCCAAGCCGGTCGGTCACCGGTTTTATTAAAGATTTTGGTTTATTGAGATATTCAAAAATAAAATTAGTAATGAAAATATTCTCCATCTCATTTTCACCAGCGATGTTGTAAACCTCGCCGGGTTGGCCCTTTTTCAGAATGAATTCAATTGCATCACAATGGTCCCAGACATACAACCAATCTCGTACATTTTTACCGTCGCCGTAGAGCGGCACTGGTTTATTCTCGAGTAAATTGGTTACAAATAGCGGTATTAATTTTTCCGGATATTGATAAGGTCCGTAATTATTCGAGGCGCGCGTCACTATAACTGGCAGATTGTAAGTATTATAATATGAGTAAGCCAGTCGATCGCCACCGGCTTTACTGGCTGAGTAGGGATTTCCCGGTTTGAGGGGTGATTCTTCGGTAAATGAACCCTTCGCAATCGAACCATAAACCTCATCGGTGCTAATTTGAATGAAACGTTCAATTCCGTATGTTTTGGATGCTTCCAGCAGAACAAAAACGCCAAATATATCGGTTCGAATGAAATCATCCGGTTTGCCGATACTGCGATCGACATGCGATTCCGCCGCAAAATTAATTACGTAATGCGGATGATATTTTCGAAATATATCGTTTACAATTGCCGCATCGCAAATATCACCTTTAATAAAGATATACCCAGGATTATCGGCCAGATCTTTCAGATTGGCGGGATTGCCGGCATAAGTCAGTTTGTCGAGATTGATTACCTCGATATTCTGATATTTGGTGAAAAGATAATGGATATAATTACTGCCAATGAACCCGGCGCCGCCTGTAACAAGATAGACCTTTTTATCAGAGTTTGACATTGAGAAAATCCCTTTAATTGACCGTTTTCCGACCGAAACAATCGTAAATGAAACCAACTGCCTGAACTTTTTCTGGATCATAGATATTGCGGGTATCAATCATGATCGGATTTTTCATTACAGTTTTCAAGTAATTTAAATCCAAATTCCGGAATTCGTTCCATTCTGTCATGATAATTAAGGCATCGGCATTCTTGGCGGCATCTTCGGTCGAAGCCACATAAGTAATTTGTGGAAAGTATTTTCGCATTTCCTTCATTGCTTCGGGATCGTAAGCCTTGATCTGACCGCCGCGTTTCAATATTTCTTCTATCACCACCAATACCGGCGCGTCCCGAACGTCATCAGTATTGGGCTTGAATGCTAAACCAAGGATACCAATCGTCTTCTCTTTTAGATCCGGTAATATTTTTAAGAGCTTTTCTACTACTCTCATCTTCTGACGATTATTAACTTCGATAACGGTTTCCACAATCGACATTTGCATCCCGGCTTTCTCGCCGATTTTTGTCAAAGCCGAGGTGTCCTTCGGAAAGCATGAACCGCCGTAACCCGGTCCGGCATGCAGAAATTTCTTACCGATCCGGCCATCTAATCCCATAGCTTTGGCAACCTGTTGAACGTCAGCATCGACTAACTCACAAAGATTGGCGATCTCATTGATGAATGAAATTTTAGTCGCTAAAAATGCATTCGAGGCATACTTAATCATCTCAGCAGTGTGAATATCGGTTGCTACTATGGGCGTTTCAATCAGATATAACGGTCGGTAAATTTCCTTCATAATGTCAAGGGCTTTTACTGAACTAGTACCAATCACCACCCGATCCGGTCGCATAAAATCACCGACGGCCGAGCCTTCCCGTAAAAATTCGGGATTGGAAACCACTTCGAACAATTCCGGCGCGATATTATGCGACAGCAAACGCTCGTGGATTTTATTGTTAGTGCCGACCTCGACCGTACTCTTAGTAACGATTGCCTTGAAGCCATTTATTAAACGGGCAATTTGATCGACAGCATTAAAAATATATGACAGATCGACAGCGCCATCCTCAGCTGAGGGCGTCGGCACCGCCAGAAAAATCACTTCCGATTCCCGCACCGCCGGCGCAATCTCATTGGTGAATTTCAAGCGCCCTTTTTCAACATTTTTCTTAACCAGGTCAACTAAGCCCGGCTCGTAAATCGGAATATCACCATTATTTAATTTTTCTATTTTGGTTGAATCAATGTCATAACAAATCACCTCATGGCCGAAATCGGCCAGTCCCGTTCCCGAGACTAAACCGACATATCCTACTCCCAGCATTGCGATTTTCTTCATAAAACAACTCCGCGAATTTTTCTATTTAACAAATGGGATAAACAGTGGATGTGCTAAGACCAGATCGGATTTACCAACTCGCGCTGAAATACCTCTTTTTTTGAATTCCAGTCTGCACAATGAAAATTTGGACATAATCAACTAAAAGGGCAAGACTTTTTTATTGATAGCCATGAAAACGACGAATACCCCATTCTATCGCCAGTAATCCAATTAAAAAAATTAGCATCCACCTCCAGCTTAATAATTTCATGATGTGCGAGCGTCGAATGATTTTTTCGCTGACATGTAATCTTGAGACGATTTCCGGAATGTCCGAAGTTTTTATTCCACCACTCTTCAGAGCAATCATCTGCAGTAAATCCGCATTTTGGCGGATTTCAAGCAATTCTATTGGGCGATCGATTATGGTAATCGTCTGTTCGCGAATTCCAAGCGCCAGATTGTTCCGCCAGGCCGATATTCTGATGCGATTCTCACCGGCATTTTTTATCCGCAGGGAACCGGAATAACTTTTTCCATCCCAGGCAAGATTGGTTGTAGCGACAACATCGTTTTTTTGAAGCAGATCGGCATTAACGATAGCATCATTTATTACGAGGCCTTTCAGGTCGTATACCAAACCGGATACTTGGATTGTTTCGCCGGTTAAAAATATTTTCTTATTAATTGTCAACTGAACCGGACCAGTACTGAGAGTATCAGTCAGCCACTTTACCACTCCCTGAAATAATTCATCATAGACATTGATTCTCCCGGCTTCCTGGGTCATAAACGACCAGCGCCAAAAATCTGTTCCGACGCAGATCGCCGTACGTCTTAATACTTCTTGATTTAACGCCATCACCGGATTTTCCGTCAGATCACTGCTTTCGATAATCGTTTGAAAAGACGACGCCAACCGAATTTTCTTAAATGGCATACCGATGGGCGGTAACGTCGACCAGATCGTTCCGGATAAATCATCAGTTTGAAAATTTCTGATAACGGGATGCTCCTGCCCTTCCCGGGTGCACAACACGTTGATCTGATTCACTGAGTTGTCGACAATAATTTCATTGATCGGATTCCAACCCAGTAATCTCTCAACCTGCCGGGGATCAATCCTGTCATTGAAAATCAATACAACCGGTAAATGCGAATTGATGATTTTTTGACGCAGACTGACAATATCCTTGGGATTCGATTTGGCAGTTGGATAACCAATGAAAATCAGTAAATCCCATTTTTCCAAGTTGCTTTCCTGAAACGACATTGGTAGCCACTGACTATTGTTCTCGACCACATTCTGTACATTAACATTTTTCAATTCACGCAGAGTCCGAGATAGAAAACGCGCTTCGAAATTGGCCTGCCCGCTGACAATCAGGATTCTGGTCTGCGATGCAAGCACCTTCAGGGTAGCCATTCGAAGATTATTGTATGGATTTCGATCCTGATCGGCGTCGATTTCAACCGTCAATACTTTTTCACCGGGCTCAATTGGAACAATCTGGAAATGGACACTTTTTTTCAAAGCCTGGGGCTGACTTTGAATACCCTGCTTCTGGATAATTTTTTCGCCGTCTTTTAACACAATGGTAAGCGGTTCGCCATTTCCGCTCGGAATCAGTTCCGTTTCAATATTAACTGTATCTCCTGCACTTACCGTCGATGGTACGTCAATTTTTATTATCGCCGGATCCTGGATCCGATTGCTGTCACCAATCCCGATCGTAAACACCGGAAACGGCATTTCGATTTCCCGAAAAGCCGGATCTTCTCCTCGCGTAATTACTCCATCTGAGATTATTATGGCTCCTATGATATTTTCACGTTCAAATCCGGTTTTCGAATATTGTAGAACCTGCGCTAAATCAGTAGCCAGACCATCGTATCCTAAACTTTTAATTTTTCCCGCTATAGGTTCGATCGTCTCATCAAACCGGAAAAGGCGCGCTCGGATCCCTTTTTCAGTTAATTCTTTCTCTATTTCCTGAATTGTTAAAAACAAACTATCGGGTGAAAAACCGGCCTGCTCGGCGATACTGCGTGAATTATCGGCATAGATTAAAGCCGTCGGCGGCTTTCTGCGACTGCTCGTCCAATGAATTTCCGGTCTGAGAAGTAGACATAGCAGTAGAAGTAGTACCAGACTGCGGAGCATCAGCAGAAATTTGATTATCGTGGAAGACTTGGCTCTGGTTTGCCTAAAAGAAAAAACCAGTATACCGGTGGAAGCGAGTAAAAGCAAAATCCACCACCACCCAAATCCTGGAAATTTCAAAGCCATTGAATGCATTTTTAGTTAGTTGAGAGGGTCAGATTCGGAATTGCTGAAACAGAAAAGGGAGTGATTTTTTGACGTTTTAACATCTCAAGACCAGTCCGGGCGATCATAGCGGCATTATCAGTGCAATACTTCAAAGACGGCCGAAATAACTCAATTCCAAGTCGCGTGGCTTCCTTTTCAAATACTATCCGCAAACGCGAATTGGCGGCCACCCCGCCCGCTAAAACGAGCTTTCGGACTTGCAGATTTAAGGCAACCTCGAAAGTGTTCATTTTTAATACGTCCACAATGGCTTCCTGATAAGAAGCACATAAATCGGCTAAATGTTCCCGAGTCCAATCGCGACCGCGCTGGCGCACCAGATAAAGCATTGCGGTCTTTAAGCCGCTAAAACTAAAATCGGCCTGATCGGAACGCACTTTTGCCCGCGGAAATTGATAAAATTCCGGATCGCCCTGACGAGCCAGGCGATCGATTTGCGGACCGCCCGGGTAAGGCAATTCTAAAATCCGGCCGGCTTTATCGAATGCTTCACCGGCGGCGTCATCCACACTGCGTCCAAAAATACGGTAATCACCGAAATCATTGACGTCCACAATCTGGGTATGTCCTCCGGAAACTAACAAACACAGAAACGGGAAATCAAGTTTCGGACAGGTCAAAAAGTTTGCCATGATGTGCCCTTCGATATGGTTGACACCGAGTAAGGGTTTATGCAATGCATAGGCCAGTCCTTTCGCGAAACTCAGTCCAACCAGCAAAGCTCCCATCAAACCCGGCCCGCGGGTGACTGCAATACCATCAATTTCATCCGGTCGCAGACCAACCTGGGCAAAGGCTTCTGTCACCATTCGATTCAGCAAGCGCAGATGTTCACGAGACGCAAATTCCGGGACAACTCCCCCAAACTGCTGATGTAGCAATTGAGATGATACCAGATTTACCCGAACTTCGTTATCATGCAAAATCGCAACGGCGGTCTCGTCGCAGGAAGTTTCGATGCCAAGAATCAACATTCAAACTTACCTTTCGCGAATAATCCTAATTTCGAAGGTTTCGGGAGTCAAATTCTTCCAAGCTAAAAGATCTTGTGGCAATTCAACAGTCGGAGTATAAAAAGATTCACCCGGCCGCCAATCCTTCTCAAAATCAAAAACGATTTTGACGTCGTCGGGTCGAATCGTTTTCAGATTTTCAATTCCACCCGAGACAGTTACAGTAGCCGCAGATGGAATTACTTCAGCTTTTTGATCGGGACCGAGATTGATCACTTGAATCGGAATATTAGTCAATTGCCTTTCGCCCAGTTGATCGACTTCCTGCTGTATATAGACTTTTTGAGGAGTCATATGGATATTATTTTTTGGAGTAAAAAGCAAGGAGACTTCTTGAGAGACTGAACCTGAAATATTTTTTAAGACTATCTTTTCAGTCGGTATTACGGTATACTGTTTGACGAATGACTGGGGTCCGCTCAGCGTGACGCTATCCGGAACAATATGCACGGAATTGACCGGAATATAGCCCGGTGCCAGCGTTAGCTCCACATCCGGTTTGACCGGTACTTTTACGGTCTGCAAAAAATCCAGAACAACCTGAACGGTATCCGGCCAGACTATATGTTCAAGCTTAACATCTGCAACCCGCGGAATAATTACTTTCTCGGGATTTACCTGAAAATATTCGTTTAAAGCAAAATCATAGTACCATTTAATCGTCCGCAAGTCTAAAATAAATTTGAATGACTTATTACTCGACAACAGCAGATATAATAAATCAATCCCTTTACCTGAAAAACTGGCCTGGATATGAGACGGCAATTCTTCCGCAAGGGTTTTGTTTGGTTCGATATTCCGGATTTCGATTATAGTTGAAAAGGAATAAGTATAGCGATTATTCAGCATCACAACCAACCATAACAAAACGGTAAAAATAAAAATCCAGATCTTGGTACGTGTATTAGTGGCAAGCCATTTGCGGATATTGTGGCTTATATTCCGATAAGTCAGCTTTTGATTAAGGGCACGGCGTTTCTCTTTCAGGTTCATAATACTCCAGAAAATAACAAAGGGGCTGACAAAATCCAAGCCCCTTTGCATATCTCAAGCGATTGCAGTCTCCTTACTTTTCAGCCGAACCATCGGCAGAAGTATTTTTACTTTCAGATTTCTTTTTAGCTTTTGTAGTGGCCGTCTTAGCCGGAGTTTTTTTTGTCTTACCGGTATTGGTCTTTTCTGCTCTCGCGGTCTTCGATTCGGTTTTTTTCTTAGCCGTTACCTTTTTTGTTTCTTTAGGCTTTGATTTTGCCTCTTCCGGAGTGGCAATTTCTTTTTTTTCTTCGAGTTCTTTTTCAGTTTTCCGGACTTTTTTAGCTGCGGTTTTAGGCTCAGCGGTCACTTTTTTCGCTTTCGTTTTTTTCTCCACAGTCTTTTTCTCTTCTTCTGACTTGGCTATTTGCTGAATTATCTCGGTTGGAATTTCGAGTTTCTTGGTCGTTTCAGTCTGTTGCATCAGATAGGCTTCCAGTTCGGTTTTGGGTTCGTGTGGTAGGGCCTGTTCGCGTGACAGAACAATCTTCTTATCATGCTTATTAACTTCCAAAACCTTGAGCTGTAATTTCTCACCTATTTCGACAGCTTTACTAAGATCTTTACGATCCTTTTTGGGCATTTGACCCAAAGGTACGATACCTTCCAGATCGTGTTCCAGATTGACAACGATGTATTTCTCGGTAACTTTAGCTACTTCCCCTTCAACCAGATTCCCCACCGCGAAAAGAGTTTCAAGCATCGGCCAGGGATCTTCGGTAACTTGTTTCAGTCCGAGTGATATTTTTCGATTTTCCTTCGAGATTTCCAGAATTTTAAATTCGACTTCGTCGTCTTTTTTGAATAACTCACGTGGATGGCGCAGTTTCTTCGTCCATGACATATCCGAAATGTGAGCAAAGCCGTCAATGCCTTCCTGTAATTCAATGAAGGCACCATAGGGAGTTAAATTCCGGATAATGCCCTTATGAATCGAACCGACCGTATATTTTTCCTCGATGGAATCCCATGGATCCGGTTCCAGCTGTTTATAACCCAGCGAGATTTTACGTTCGGCACTATCAATACCCAATACTTTGGCCTCAATTTCATCTCCCAAGTTAAAAACTTCTGAAGGATGTTTAATATGCTGAGTCCAGGAAATTTCCGAGATATGAATCAGACCTTCGACCCCTTTTTCGAGTTCGACAAAGACACCGTAGTTGGCGATGTTAACGACCTTTCCCTTGACGATAGTATCGACCGGATATTTACTTTCTATGCCTTCCCACGGATGCGTCGTAAGTTGTTTCAGTCCCAGCGACACTCTCTGCTTTTCCTGATCATAATCGATGACTTTAATCGTCAATTCCTGATCCATCTGGACGACTTCGCGGGGATGATTAATTCGTCCCCAGGAAATATCGGTAATATGTAGCAATCCATCCAGACCGCCGAGATCGATGAATACTCCGAAATCGGTGATATTCTTTACCCGACCGGTCATCACGTCGCCGACTTTTATCTTGGATAACAGGTCATCCCGTTTCTCCTTCATGCTTTCTTCTAGCAATTCTTTACGGCTGAGAACAATATTCTTACGCAATTCGTTCAGTTTGACAATCCGAAATTCAAAAGTCTTACCCACAAACGAGTCGAAGTCTAAAACTGGTCGAATATCGATCTGCGAACCGGGTAAAAAGGCATCGATACCCATGACGTCGACTACCATCCCGCCTTTAATTCGGCTAATAATCCGACCTTCTATGGTTTCACCAGCTGAATATACCTCTTTGATCCGTTCCCAGATACGCATAAAATCAGCTTTACGTTTGGAAAGAATCATCTGTCCGTTTTCATCTTCGAGCACGTCAATAAAAACTTCGATCTGATCGCCTATTTTAGGCAACTCCCCTTCTTCGAATTCCTCGCGTGATACAATGCCTTCGGATTTAAAACCAATATCGACCATTATTTCATTATCATTGATCGCGACAACACTACCGAGTACGCGCTGATCCTTCGCGACATCCTTCAGGGAGCTCTCATAGATTTTAACGCGTTCTTCGGTATCGACATTCTGGATTTCTTTTAAGCTATCTATGTCTTTATAATCATATACTCTGATATTTTCAGACAATGGTCCGGAAGTTATCAATTCAGTCGCAAAACCAGGGGTTGAGACCTTTAATTCTTCAGGAGCGTTCGCTTCAGCAACCGATATATCGGAAATCGGTACTTCAGCTTCAGAATTTTCTGTAATGGATTCTTTGTCATCGACAGTTTCTGCAGTTGGTCTGGCGGGATTATCTTCCGGCGTTTCTTTGGTTTCTTCAGCAGGGTTAGGGTTTAAGATTTTTTCTTCATCTGACATTTGGAAATTTTCCTTTGGTTTAGGGTTAATAACGACTATTGGTTCCGACGATGTTCGGAACCTTTTATAGATTTTATAAGGTGAGATGATTCTACGGTATGCAGAATAATCTCAACCTGTTGTACGAATTGTAAATGGGAGGTATCGATTACTACGGCATCGGGAGCTTTTTTCAGAGGCGAATGTTGCCTCGACGAATCGATTTTGTCACGCCTGGCTATTTCAGTCATAATCTCCGGGATGGTCAAATTTTGGCCGATTTTCTGATAATCGGCGATCCGTCTATGCGCCCGGGTTTTAAGATTGGCTTTCAAATAAAATTTGAAATCGGCGCGGGGGAAAACATTGGTGCCGATATCACGCCCTTCCATGACGATATTAGCTGTATCGGCCATCTCACGTTGACGTTTTACCAGGATATTCCGTACATTGCCAATGGCACTAACCGGGCTGACCAATTGGGCTACTTCCGCCGAACGGATTTGTGTACTGACATCCTCGCCGTTCAGGATGGTGTGCAGATTGTCATCAATCCACTCAAATCGAATATCGGCCTGCTCGGTTATTTTGGTTACCGACGACTGATCTTCGACTGACACCTTGGCTCGAATGACGGCTAGCGTAATCGCCCGATACATTGCACCGGTATCAATATAGGTAAAATTTAGTCGGCGGGCGACTTCGCGAGCAGTGGTACTTTTTCCGCTCCCGGCCGGTCCATCGATAGCTATTACAATTCCCATAATCCACCTTTCAAAAAGCGCGTAAATTTAATTCCAGACAATAACAATTCAAATTCCTTTTACTAATTCAATAGCAAATTGTTGAATTATAAGAAATTCGTTGTGAGGTATCCAACCTCTTTTTTTGAGCTAAACAGATAATTATGTTACTCCAGACCGACCAATTTTCGGAGATGACTAACTTCCTTTTCGGTCAAATTGCGCCATTGCCCGCGTTCCAGACCGGCATATCGCAGACCGCCAAAACTGATGCGATCCAACGAAATTACTTTATGCCCCAGGATTTCGAATATGCGGCGGACTTCGCGATTTAATCCCTCTTTTATTTCGATCGTAATCCGGCTATAACCCTCCAAATATCGGCTTCCCAGAATACGTCCGTGGGCGGTTTGTCCATTCCCGATATCAATTCCATCCGCGATTTGATACTTATATTCGGAAGGAATGCTCCCCGTAATCGTCACCTGATATATCCGGGCAATGGCATATTTCGGGTGAGTTAACCGAAATGATAATTCGCCATCGTTAGTCATAATAAGGACGCCGGAAGTCGCCATATCTAATCGTCCGACTGGTTTTACGGACAAATTATTGACCAAATCGCTGACCTTCTGGCGACCGAATTGCTCCCGCATAGTAGTGATATAACCTGCTGGTTTGTTTAAAAGTATATAAGTCATTTCGAGCGGAGTGACCAGACGATTATCCACCATTATCCTGTCGATTTCTTTGACGAGAGTCGCGAGGTCCGTAACGACATTACCACCAATTTTTACACGTCCGGATTGGATTATTTCTTCACATTTGCGGCGCGAACCGAGACCGCACTGCGCCAGGAATCTATTCAGTCGCATTCGGTTCGGCGTTGTCAGGTAGGTTATCTTCCTCACTGACGATTTCGGTTAATTCCTTTGCCTGGGGCAAATCTTTCAGCGACGACAATCCAAAATATTCCAGAAAATGAGTTGTCGTACCATAGAGTAACGGTCGCCCCGGTCCATCCTGTCGCCCGACAATTTTAATCAGGTTTTTTTCCACCAGCGGTTTGAGGGTCGTGTCTACTCCACGGATCGCGTCGATTTCACTTTTGGGAATTGGTTGTTTATAGGCGATAATCGCCAGGGTTTCCAGAGCGGACCGCGATAATCGCAATTTACCTTTATTCTGGAAAAGCCGGCTTAACCAGGTCTCGTATTCAGCCCGCGTCATCAGCCGATAACCTTCCGATACATTTTGAATCCAGACCGGAAGCCTCTCGGACTCAAGGTAGATATTCAAATCCTCAATAATCTGTTCCAGATCGACCTCTTCCTCTAGACAAACATCGACCTGGGATTTGGTCAGCGGTTCGCTGGCACCGAATAATAGTGCCAGAACAACTTTATGCGTTTGCGATAACATTATTCTCTTCCGATCGCTTCTTAGTTAACCAAATCTCACCGAAAATGTCCTTTTGCGAAACTCTGATTTCCGTCGATTTTATCATTTCCAGAATTGCCAGAAAAGTTACTACTACTTCAATCCGATCACTCAACTGTCTGGCGATTTCCATAAACCGAATGCGGGTTCTGTTCCGGAAAAATCCGCGAATAATCAAGACCTGCTGGCGAATACTGATTTTCAACGCCTCGATCCCGATCGATTTTACTTTCGGCATTTTAGCGAGAATCTTCTGGAAGGTCAATCCGAGCTCAATTAAATTCACATCGCTTAGAAATAATTCGGGATCGTAATTACGGAAATCAGCGTTCAGGTTGACGGGATAATAGTGAGCCTGCTTTTCTTCCAGCTCTTGCAACTGCTCACTAACTTCTTTATACTTCTGATATTCGACCAACATCTGCACCAGTTCGGTGCGCGGATCTTCGATCTCTTCCAGCCTTTCAACTTCCGGATGTGGCAGAAGCATCTGAACCTTGATCCGCATCAGAAGCGCCGCCATCAGGATAAATTCTCCGGCTAATTGCAAATTCATACTCTGCATAAGCTGGATATAATCGAGATATTCGTGGGTTATGTGTGCAATCGGAATATCATAAATATTGATTTCATCTCTCTTGATGAAAAATAACAGCAGATCGAGCGGACCTTCAAAAATATCAAGTTTTACATTATAACTCATATATCCAGTTAAAGTTCGCCTTAGTTAATTACCCGCTGTTATCGGCAATATCAGGTTATCCGATCTGCATTTTATCCCGGACTTCGGCCATAGTATCCTGGGCGACCTTGCGGGCGCGTTTTTCGCCATCGATCAAAATTCCCACGACTTCCGATTGATTGGTCGCATAATGCACCCGACGATTGCGAAATGGTTCGATAACGGTATTGATGGCTCCCGCACATTTCATCTTGCATTCGACACAACCCAGCGCGCCGCTGGTACAACCGGCATAAATTTCAGGACACTGAACGGCATTGAACTTTTCATGATAGGTATAAACCAGACAGATTTCCGGTCGACCAGGATCGCCGCGATGGATTTTCTGTGGATCGGTAATGGCTTTTTTGAGCTTGGCTTTAATTTCAGCGGAGGAATCGGCTAGTAAAATCGTATTCCCGACCGATTTACTCATCTTGTTGCCGTCCAAACCGGGCAAGCGCGCAAATTTGGTCAGTTTAGCCTCCGGGATGGGAAAGACTTTGCCCCAGGTTTGATTGAACTTACGGGCAATTTCGCGCGTGATCTCGACGTGCGGCACCTGATCCTCTCCGACAGGCACGACATTGCCTTTATACAGTAAAATATCAGCGGCCTGTAAAACCGGATAGCCGAGATGTCCGAAAGCCAGAGTCCCGATATTCAAATCACGCACCTGTTCTTTCAGGGTAGGATTGCGCTCCAGACGCGCGGTCGTGATCAGCATTCCGAAAATCAGGGCTAGCTCGGAATGTTCCTTGACCTGACTTTGTCGGAAAATGGGACTGTGCTGGGGATCGATACCGACTGCCAGCCAGTCACTGATCATTTCGATTGTGTTAATAAACAGCTCGCTCGTATCCAGATTGGTGGTCAGAGCATGATAATCGGCTATCAAATGATAATTTTCATATTCCTGTTGCAGTTTTACCCAATTCTCCAGAGCACCGACATAATTTCCCAGATGCATTTTTCCGGTTGGGCGCATTCCACTCAGGATTCGGCCTTTTACTTTACGATTCTCCATTTCTATCCCATTCTAAAAATAAATACGGCCGCCATTCATTAATCGGTGACTCGGCAAATCTCTGCAAGGTGTGAATCTTGTGAGGCTTGATCGGTTTGGTGTGTAAAACCATCCCCGCCTCGGCCAGAGTGTGGTTGCCTTTTTTATTATTGCAGTCAATACAGGCGGTGACCAGATTCGTCCAGGTATCCCGTCCGCCGCGGACCTTGGGAATTATATGATCGATAGTTAACGGTACATCCTGGGCACCGCAGTACTGACAGGTAAAATTATCACGGCGGAAAATATTAGCCTTATTCAGCACGGCCTCCCAGTGACCGACTTTAACGTATTTATGAATCCGAATCACGGAAGGTATCGCAAATTGTTCGCGTACTGTCCTAAGCATTTGATGATTGAAAGACTTGACCAGAGTGGCTTTTTCTTCCAGAATGAGCACAATCGCGCGCTTCACATCGCAGATATGCAATGGTTCATAAGTCTGGTTCAGCACCAGAACGTTACGCTTGATTATATTCATTCGCGATTCCATATTTACCTGACAAATATTTAATATGCACCCCTTGGATAATTTCCTTTCGGGAACATGATCCGGAAATAACACTTGTCGATATTAAATAGATTTTTCCGGCTGAAATCTCCAGTTCGGTAATTTTACAAAGCAGTGAAATTTATACTGCGGGTGGTACTTACACAAGATAAAATGACGCGATACAACGTCCAGACTACCGGCGTTATCATCGTTCACATTATCATTCGTACGAAATTTTCTTCCATCCTCAATTGCATGGCCGCGAAACTCTCGATCTTCAAGGTGTGTTCAAAACAGCCCTTACGCAAACAGCCGATGACCTGCCCTTCACCCGGCAATTCCATGGCGAAAGTCGGAGCCGAACAACTCCGGCAAAGATCGTGTTCCTGCCGCAGGGAAACGCCGCAGTGGGGACAGACGAAATCGACGATCTCATCTTTCGGCACCTCGATTTCCGAGATGTTTTCGTAGCTCCCGAATTCGGGATCCAGATACAACATTCCCGCTTTTCCCTTCCACTGGACTTTTACGGCAATGGCATTCAGCCCGTTAATTTTAACATTTTCCGACATCAGATTACAGCCATTCGGACAATGTGCATTCTGAATATCGACAATCTGGGGCTGATGGAATAGTTTCGTGTTAGCCAGATCCACATCATTTAAACGCTTACCCATCATTAGTCCTTTTTTGTTATCAAAAATACCAACCAAAATTAACACAATTTTTACTAATTGCCCATAATCAGAAACAAAATTTTGAATTTTTTTTTATCGCGTAAATTTTATCCAAATAAATCCTGATAGATACATAAAGCAAATCGTACCATCCGTGAAATTTCTTTAAGGCGATTTCTATTGTATATTTTTTTTCTTGACTTATATTATCAATGAGTTTTTTTATTCCAATAAGGCATTATTATGAAAATGACATCCGAAGAACGGCTAATTTTTTGGTTTATTATCGGGATCATACTGGTCGTTATGCTTTTCCTGCTATTCGATAACTTATGGTTCAGAAAAAAGGAGCCTGAACTTCCCGCCTTAAGACTGATATTCTCTTATCTGTTCCTATAGTACTGGCAATTTTCTGACTAAACTTTCTACTGAATTAATAAATACAAACCTCCGAGGTCATTCCGATAATTGGCCGGTCTCAGCCGGATCGTGCATTTCCCAAGTCGGGTGGTATCGCAAAATTTAGTATTGACAAAAGGTTTTTAAATCCCTAATATTTACAAGTTTTTAGGAAATACAGGATATTATTAGTGCCACGATTTCTTCATAGCGGATTAAAGAATAAAAAGAGGAGTTGGCATTACTCTTAAAATGAGTTGAGTATGTAAACAAAACAAGGAAGGGATTATGGAAGAGTGCTTAAATAATCAAATCAAATCTCAATCTAAAAAAGAGAAGATAATTCAAGAGATTATCACAAACGTAAAACGTCAACGTGAGATTATATTAAAAGGACTTGAAAAAGGACTAAACGAATCCGATACAAGAACCTTGATAAATAAATTTTTTGAATATGTTCTTGGGTACGATTTATTTGATATTTCTTCTGAAAAAAGAATCCGCTCGCAATATGCGGATTATGTCATTCGTATCAATGATAAAGAGTACTTTGTCGTGGAAGTTAAAAGCATTGGCACGAGGCTTAATAAAAATCACCTTGTTCAGTTGCAGACCTATGCGGCATCTTCAGGTATCGATTGGGCAATTCTAACAAATGGAGCCATTTTCCAATTATATAAAATAGTATTCGATCAACCCGTAGATTTTCACAAAATATTCGAGATTGATCTTACAAAGAAGCCCACCTCCGAGGATATTGAGAACCTTTATTTACTACATAAACACTCAGTAAGTAAAAATGAACTCCAATATATATGGCAACAGCAAAAGGTCTTAAGTGAATCTAACCTGCAGAAATACATCGTTGACGACGAAGTGTTGACGTTAATCGCAAGGCGTCTAAAAAGGGATACAGGAATTAAAATCTGTGTTGAAGATTTAAGAAATGAAATATTGACAAAAGTATTTAGATCATAAGAGGGGGAAATAATGGGATTTTTTGTCTTTTGGATTATTTGCGGCATTGTCGCGGCCATAATCGCTTCACAAAAAGGAAGTAGTGGATGTGGTTTCGCCATTGTTGGTTTTTTACTGGGACCATTTGGGATAATACTAGCTCTTCTTTTAAGTGGCGAACAATGTCCCTACTGCCGGAAGAAAATCAGCAAGGACGCTTCAGTCTGCCCTTATTGTCAGAAAGAGTTACCGGGTAAGAAATCGGATTCGACAAAGACCTGAAAGGTCTAAACTATGTAAACTGATCAGCACACGGAAGGGATTATGGAAGAGTGCTCAAACAGTAAAAACAAAAGCCCCAAAGAATACTGAGCGAGGGCTAATTTTGGAAAAGGGGTAACGCGTGTCGTATTCTCTTTCTCTCGCGGAAAACGATTCTATAATCGTACTAAAAATAATCGGTACATCCTATGCCAGCAGATCATTTGAGTATACAAAGGAAGTCCTCGATTATGCCACCAAACACAGCGTTACTAAACTTTTAATAGACTGTACTGAATCGAAATACCTGGATAACTATTTTAATATCAGTAATTACGTTATTAATAACATGAAAAAACTACCCGATTACTGCTTCCAAATGCGCATTGCTCTATTAGTCAGTCAGGATGATCATTCACGCGACTTTTTGGCATCCGCTTTCATTAGCTCTGGCTACGAATATAAGCTCTTCCACGACCGGGATCAGGCGATAAAATACATTAAAGAAAAATCAGAATTAGCGGAAATTGAAACCAGATATTAAGGAAGAAGAAAAATAAGAACTCAATATTTATTCTTCTGGTCAAAAGGCATAGTTCCTACAGTGAATTTCATCTGGAACAATGCTTTGATATTATTATTTATCGCTTTCATCCTTGCATTTATCTATTTGTTCATTAATGAGCAAATAAAATTGAACATCGAGTAAAAATATAAGGAGTAATAGGTTGGAGATGTGTAAAGGTAAAATTATAGGAGGATTTTATGACAAAACAACATTTGAGGAAAAATATGAACAACTTTAATAGTCAAAGAAATGAGAGATGGATTTTTCACGATAAGAATTTTTGGTGGCGAGTAATATTTATAGTCTTATCTTCTTTCTGTGCATTATTTTGCTATTTTTATTTTTCGAATATTTGTATTGGAACATTTTTCTTATTTCTTCTCGTATATTTATTAGGTTCTTCAAGAGGCAGGAATCGAATCGAAATAATCGAAAACGTTAATATCGAATCTGCAAGAGTACAAATAAAAAAACTAATTAATAATGCTATAAAAAGTGTATTTATTATTTCAGGCGGATTGAATCCTGACATATATAACAAAAAAGATGTTATTAGTTCTATAATTAATGCAAGTAATAGGGGAGTAGAAATATATATAGTTTCCTATCTTGCAGAGATTAAAAAGAATTATTCAAGGTTAGATAAAAAACCGGAGTTTTTAAAAAAAATCATTGAAATGCCAATCCATTTATATGATTATAAAAAGAGTTTAAAAGATGTTAATCATTTTATTGTTGTCGATCGAAAGAGTTTCAGAATCGAAAAAATCCACGGGGGAAGTACTAAAAGAGAAGCGATTATTGTGTATAAGAATAATAAAGCAGAGTTCTTGTACAACCTCTCAAATAAAATAATAGCTAAATGCATTCCCATTGAAAACCGAATCTTGGAAAAAATAATCAATCCCATCCCCGAATAATGAGGTGATATTATGAAATTTTTTAAAAACCTGAGAACTGTACTTGCATATTTGCTAATCATCATCATAACTGTAATTTTTGGATTTAATGAAGACTTTGAAAAGTTATTACATGAGCTATTTCAGATATATAAAATTAATATAGTAGATGTAAGTTTCAATTTACTATTAGTGCTTACATTCTTCGGGATATTTTTATATATCGCCTCTATTATTGGACGTTTTGAAGAACATAAAATTGATCCTAGTACCACAAATATGTACAACAGTGTACTAAATTTCCTTATCCAGCTTTCGGGAGTTACCCCTATATTTTTCTTTTATTTAGTATGCCTTTTATTAATTAATTATAGCTGTACTGATTCCACAATCACATACAATTTATATACTATAATTTATAAGTTAATTATCATTACATATTTCTATATATTTTTTCTTGTTATCAAAACTACAATATTAGAAAAAATTATGGATGAGAAAAAAATAAACGACTATTTAGATTCTTTTGGTTTTAATGATTCCGTTAAAAAGTTTCTAAGCGAATAATGTTAATAATTTGTGATATACTTGAGGATTGAGGAGTGAAAAGAGTAAAAATATTAATAGGAGGATAGACAAATGGATTATTGTATTAATTGTGGACAAAAAACAGATAACGTCTGTGATCAATGTGGAAAACCTTGTTGTGACTCCTGTTTAAAGGTTTTTACTGGAAATAATATTAGATATTGTCCAGAGTGCACAACAATTTATGGGGATGATGATAATTAATTAAAGATTCAGATTATCAGCTAATATGAATTAAAAACGATTCGGTTTCTCTGTAGTCTGATATGTTTTTAGGATTGGAATTTATATCAATTAGTATGAATAAATTTGAGAAGTATTTAGGGATTGAAAAGTGAAAAAGTCAGAATAATTATGAGAGGGTATATTATGAATAAACTTATTAAATTGCTTATTATAAGTTTTTTAATATTAGTTCTTAATTATAACTTGTTATCTCAAGTAAATGCAATGCGGATTGATCTGGCATCATATTCTTTCTCAAATATAAGTAATGATTTAAAAATTGTTGATACTGAAACCATATTTTGCACAAACTGGTTGGGATTTGGATTTAGTTTATATGATCGAAATCGAGTATTAGGTGATTATCTTTTTTTAAAAGAACAGGGTAAAAAATATAATTATCGAATAACCAGCTTTTTCTCCCCCTCTTTTTCATTTATCCCATTAGCTAAAACAGTACATACTACATGGTTCGACTCTACATCGATAGATTTTTTTAGGTTCCGTATAACATATTGTCCGTGGTCATCTTTAAAAATTTACGATTTCCCCGATTTAGAGAAAAACAGACAAAGAGTAAATATTTTGAATATCGACTTTTCATATACCTTTATTATTAAGTATTTTTCTGGTTTTCCCATCACCCTACAAACAGGATATTCAAGGTTTAATAAACCAGCAAAAAAGTTAAAGGTTAAGGATGCCGAATCAATTACTTTCCCTTCACATAAATATGAAGGTTTTTATATTGGCATCGGAATTGCACTTGGGGGTACTTCTATTGAAGCTGTAGATTTTAACGAGAAATTTTCATTTTCACCTCTTTTCATACCAGAAAAACACGATTACGCTTTAGAAAAACGTGATTATGCTATTGCATGTCAACAAAATTCTATTGAATCTTTCGAAAAATTTTTATCAAAATATCCAAAAAATAATTTTGAAGTCGAAGTAAATGAAAAAATAAATGATTTAAAATTAAAAGCCGAGTTAGCAAGGATTGAGAATGAAAAAGCCGAAAATGAAAAAGTTGAGAGATTAAAAGCCGAGTTAGCAAGGATTGAGAATGAAAAAGCCGAAAATGAAAAAGTTGAGAGATTAAAAGCTACAGTAGCAAAAGATGAAATCGCAAAAAACGAATTAATTGTCGATATTCAAGACACAAGTTTCACCAACATCATTTACTCTTCACTATCTCCCTTTCCTTCTCCTGAGGATATAAATAAAGGATTATTTGCAATATTAAAAAAAGGTGATGGCGAAGTCCATCTATATCAAATAGACGATGAAGTTTCAAAAAATCCATGGGGATTTGGATCAAGTTGGAATGGAAAGTTTAGTTATAAGATCACTCCCGGACAACACACAATAAAAGTTGAGTGTATACAAATTAGTTTTGCCCTTACGATTGCTGATGGTATTAGAGGGAGCGTAGGAGATAATAAAAGTTACGTCAGCAGGGACCTTCGTTCAATTGCTCCGAAATTTATAACTTTTAATGCTAAAGCGGGTCATACATATAGACCAAAATATAAACACAAGGGAATGACGTGGATGGTCTATATCGAAGAAATTGCGCCCGATTCCAATAAAAAAACCACCCTTCCAAATCACGTAGAGGGTTCACTTTATATTCATGAACACGTTCAGCGTCGTTATTGAATATTAACATTTATAATATATCACCATGAAAAAACCAATAACTTCCCGTTAGTTATATATTGTTACCTCTCCCTTGAGTGCATTTTCTCCATTACGGTATTTTTGGGGTCGTTTAAGGATTATTTGAAAGTCGTAAGCCAAGTCATAAGGCAGGGAACCGGCGGCCTTCCCGGTTCCATCGGTACGCTCTCCCGTCAATCATCCAAATAATAAAAAACGGGCTAAGCGCCCGTTCATGATTGGTGGAGCTGGTCGGGATCGAACCGGCGGCCTCTTGAATGCCATTCAAGCGCTCTCCCAGCTGAGCTACAGCCCCATTTGAAAAAAAGCGCGTAAAATTACAATTAATTGAGCGCTAATGCAAGTCCGGCTAATCACTCGCCGGTGTAATCTTAAAACCTTTCGCATTCATGCGCCGCTGGAAATCATCCAGTTTTCGGCGAATTGCCGGATCGTCGTCAATCTTTTCATCCAGCTCTATCAATTCATAATCCAATGGATTTAGGATCTGATCTTTTTTCTGTCGTAATTCCTTTTGGCTTTTCTCCAAATCATGAATGATTTTCAATTGGTTAGGCTTATCCTTATAAAAAATGTCGATACTCTGATCACCGGCATTTAACTGGAAAGCCTTAAGACGGTTGCCGGAGTATTCCAGCTGGGTATTGATATTCGAGATGTCCTGGAGTGGTTTTTTAGGTTGATTGATCTCGGCTTTTATAACGCTGATATACTTACCAATCGTACCGCATCGCACGACGTATCTTCCTTCCTTAACCTCCAGATTGCGGGAGTAACGAAAAGGACCTGCCAGCAGGATAAAATCGATCTTTCCTTGAAGTGCGTTGAGTCTATTTTCGTCACTGGTAGTGAAAGCCCCCAGAATGATGACATAGTCCACCCGCTTACTTAATGTCGGAAGATAATTTTCGAGACTTTGGATCGGATCGGCAATCTGAATATTCCGATATTTCTCATACCAAATTGAAGTGACTCCAATTACTCCGAATTTTTTATTACCTACCTTAAATATCTTGTAGGGTTCGAAGACCGGCTGGCCGGTGACGCTATCTATAATATTGGCCGAAATGAATGGAAAACGGGCTCTTGATTGTAATTCCTTGATAAAATCCAGGCCCAGTGCGAAATCGTGACCGCCAATATTATAGACCTGATAGTTTAATTCATTATAGACATCGATAATCAGTCTGGCCGTCTCCTGCTTCAATTCGACCTCGGTTGGCGTGATATTGTCAGCATCAAACAACAGATTACCGGCGTCTAATGTCAGATTGTTCGGATACTCCGTTCGATATTTCTGAAAAATGCTGACTCGCCTGGCCAGACCGCCAAGCCGATGTGTTCGTCACCCACAGGGTTCGGTTTCACCCATCACCGAACCGGAATAGAGAATCGCAAAACGTTCGACAGCCTCTACCTGACTCAGGAGACAAACAAGAGTGACACTGATTAACCAAAAAAGTTTTTTCATAAAAAATCTATAACGGTAGTTTTTTAATTATTTCTGAATTGGCTCGGAAGTCTTCCAGATTTTTACATCCGGTGCAAAACATGACATGCCGCAGAGTATCGCGAAAGAGATTCAATGTTTCACTCAATCCCTCGGCTCCCTGAGAATACCAGGCGCGTACAAATTGCGCGGCACCTCCGGCTAATGCCGCTCCTAAGGCAATCGCCTTGGCGAATTTCAGGCCAGTATCGATTCCACCGGAAGCGATAATATTTAGTCCGTCGACTTTGACCGCCTCCTGCAACGCCATTACCGTCGGAATGCCCCATTCAAAAAATTCACCGGCCAGCCGTTTTTGATATGGATCCGAGATGCGCTTAGCTTCAATTCGCGACCAGGAAGTCCCGCCCGCTCCGGCGACGTCGATCCATTCAATTCCCATTTTGAACAGCCGCCGAATCACACTGCCGGAAAGTCCGAATCCGACTTCCTTGACTATAATCGGAATCGGCAGAGTATCTTTTAAAATCTCAAGTGCTTTACTGACATTCCGAAAGGACGGATCACCTTCCGGTTGCAAAGCCTCCTGAAGCGGATTGAGATGAACCGACAACGCATCCGCGCCGATTTCGTCGAGAATCGCTTTCAAAAGTTTGCGATCGACTCCCTCGCTTAGTTGAACGGCGCCCAGATTAGCAATCAGCGGAATATCCGGAGCATTTTCGCGGGCTACGGCGTAGGTCGGGATGACCGATTTATCGATCAGAGCCGGTCGAATACTGCCGATCGCTAATGCGACACCGGCAGAATTGGCGGCATTTGCCAGAGCCCGGTTGAGATTTTTTCCGTCGCTTTCACCGCCGCTGATTGGACAAATTATCAAGGGCATCTGCAGATGACGACCCAGGAATTCACCGGAAGAATCGACGTCGTTAAGATTGATTTCCGGCAAGGCATTATGAATGAAAGTGAATTGCTCAAAACCAGTCGTAACTTCCTGATAGTGAACATCCTCGTCACAAATAATTCTGAGATGATCTTTCTTGCGCTCGGTTATTTTGTGAATCATTATGATAAATCTATCTAATCGTTATCTCAATTCAAAATTGTATCGATACTAAAATTAGTGCCGGTGAATTTTGTAGCCGGCCCAGGATTGACACACCGGCATGACTTCCAGATCGTTGACATTGACGTGAGCCGGGAGATGCGTAAGCCAGAAAACGATCTCAGCGATATCTTCTGCGGTCAATGGCTGACAGCCGTGATAGACAGACTTGGCCTTAGCCACATCACCTTTAAACCGGACTAAGGAAAACTCCGTTTCGGCAATCCCGGGTTTGATATTGGTAACCCGAATTGCAGTGCCGCTAAGATCGCAACGTAGATTAAGGCTGAACTGCGCGACGAAGGCCTTCGTCGCACCATAAACATTTCCGCCCTCATATGGCCAACGACCGGAGATCGAACCGATATTAATGATATATCCGGAGTTTCGGGCTACCATGCCCGGTAGAACGACCCGTGTCATGTATATCAGGCCTTTGATATTTATATCCACCATCGCATCCCAATCATCCAAATCGGCCGACTGCGCCCGTCCGAGTCCGGCCGCCAATCCGGCACTGTTTATCAGAACATCGATGGTCTTGAATTTCTCAGGCAAATTGGTAAAGACTCGGTCGATCGCTTGGCGCTGGCGTACATCCAGTGTAATTGGATAAACCGCTACCTTCTTACCGAGTTCAGCCGAGATAGTTTTAAGACGCTCGGATCGACGCCCCACCAGAATCAGATTCCAGCCTTCCGCAGCGAAACGTTCGGCGATACTCTTTCCGAATCCGGATGTCGCACCGGTAATTAAAATTGTTTTAGCCATAATACTCCTTTCATTACCGGAAATTTCCGGTTAACCGCTAAAATATGCAACGGTAAATTTCAGGATGGCTTTGGTCATGTATTTCGATTCACTTAATTTTGGATATGGAATTTTCCGAATTATTCGACACTCACAAACACTACGAGGGAGCCGAATATTTTTGTAAACTATTTAAAATTGAAAATGCTGAACTTTCTATAGAAAACGTCACCCGGATACTGCGCAGTTTCGCGCTTCTGCCTTATGAAAACCTGAGTAAAATTCTGAATCTTAATCAAAAATGGGATAATTCTCCGTTCCGATGGCCGCTGGATATAATTGGCGATTATGAAAAATTCAAATTGGGCGGGACCTGCTTCGCGCTGACTTTTTTCTTGAAAACAATCCTCGATTATTGCGGTTATCAAACGATCATTCTGATGGCGGATATGAAATCCGGACGCAATACTCATTGCACACTTCTGCTCGACTTTGGCGAACATGAATATTTGCTCGATCCGGGATACTTATTGCATTATCCCTTGCCGCTGGATGCACCGCATGGTTCCGGGAAATTTCAATTAACTTACGATCCGTTTATCGAACGCTATACACTTTTTACCTTTGAAAATGGCGAACCGAAAAGGCGCTACTCATTTTTAAAAAGGCCAACTTCCATGGCGGACTTCAGCCACTACTGGCAGGATTCTTTCCACTGGATGACTATGCACGGTATCTGCCTTTCCAGACGCGACGAGGAGCAATTTATTTACCTGCACAATCATTATCTGAAAATGGAGACTGGTTCGGAATGTTTCAAAGGCAATTTCAAGATCGAGATCGCAGCAATCGCCCAGCGCTGGTTTGATATTCCGCCGGAGATCGTTCACCGGGCTGAAAAAGCCCTGCGGGATAATTTGTATCATGACCGTGAATTAGGCTATAAAGTTCCCAAATGGGTCAAATAATTATATTATTTTTTGCCTGATTGTATTTATTGCTCGCGACTGATTATCGCGCCCAGCTTCCGAAAACGGGGGACGATGTCCTCATAGCCGCGATCGATCAGTTCGGCTTTATCGATTTTACTTTTACCACGCGCGATCAGAGCGGCAATCACCAGAGCAATGCCGGCCCGAATATCGGGACTAACGATTGGCTGTCCTTTCAGGCGCGTCAGCCCGGAAACCAGAACCCGATGCGGATCGCATTGTACAATCTGGGCGCCCATTGTAACCAATTTGTCGACGAAAAACATCCGCGATTCGTACATCCAGTCATGGCACAGGGTTGTGCCTTTGGCCTGAGTAGCCAGCACGACCATCGGACTCATCAGATCGGTCGGAAAACCCGGCCAGACTCCAACCTGAACCTTGGGAATCGCCATGATGTTTTTAGCTGGTTTGATGATCAGCGTTTTTTTATCATAATAGGAGAACTTCACCCCCATCTGATCAAATATGAGATTGACAATGGTCAGATTTTCGCGATTGGCGTCGTTGATAATAACCTCACCTCCGGTGCAAGCCGCCGCGATCGCGAACGTTCCGGCTTCGATATGATCCGGCATAATCCGATGCTGAAAGCCATTCAGTTTCTTAGTTCCGTTGATAATCATGCGATTCGTGCCGGCGCCTTGAATCCTGGCTCCCATCTTTACCAGAACTGCGGCCAGATCCTGAACATGTGGCTCACCGGCCGCATTATCGAGAGTGGTAGTGCCTTCGACCAGAGCGGCCAGCATCATAGCGTTCTCAGTGGCCGTCACCGAAGCCTCACGCATGAATACGTAGTTGGCTCGCGCGTGCTTAAGCATCAGCCGATAGCCGTGATCGATAATCTTGACTTTCACCCCCAAGGCCTGTAAAGCATCGAAATGCTGATCAACTTTACGACGACCAATGATGCATCCACCCGGCGGTACCATTTCAACTTCGCCGATGCGCGCCAACAATACGCCCAGATAGAGAATTGAAGCCCGCAGAGTACTGGCTAATTCATCATTCAATCGGGATTTATTGATCGATCCCGAAATCTGGCACCGGTTAGTAGAAATCATTTTCACTGATTTCCCCAGATCCTTCAGCATCGCCAGCATCGCATGCACATCGCTGATGTCCGGCAGATTATCGATCTGACAAGTATCATCGGTCAAAACCGTCGCCGCGATAATCGGCAAGGCAGCATTCTTATTACCTGCCACTGCGATTTCTCCGGATAGCACCTGATTACCTTCAATAATAAACCTGGCCATATTACCCTTCCATAATATTAAAAATTTCCCACAAACTCTACCTCGGTCTCCAGTTCCAGACCCAGCCTGTCACGAGACTTATCTTTGATAAAATTAATCAGTTCGTAAACTTCACCGGCTGTCGCATGACCGTCATTTTCGATGAAGGCGGCATGCTTCCCGGAAATGAATGCACCGCCGATTTTATGACCTTTCAGATTCAATACCTTATCGATCACATAGCCAATCGATGAAGTTGGCAGATCATATTTTCTCTGGATTTCCAGTGCAAGATTCTTAAAAACGCACCCAGCTGAACGTCGCGGTTGCTGAGATTTCCGAGTTTTCCATTCCCTGGCAATTTGACGGGCCTGTTCGACATTACCGGCAGTTAGCAATAATTCGACCCACAATACAATTTCCTTCGTCCGCTGTAATATGCTGAAATCGTAGGTAAACTGAAAATAGGCACGCTCGACAATTTTAGTTGTAAAACCATCGGTTACCTGTGCTCGGTGAACCAGATTACCAAAATATTCATGCGCGCCGTGCATATTCATGTAAACTGCCCCGCCGACGGTCGACGGTATACCGCTGAACCACTCGAGACCAGTCAATCCCTGCTGAAACATTTCCTCAATCAGGGCACCGTTACTGAATCCCGAATCGACCCTGACAATGTTTACTGGTAAATTACTAATACTGTGTTCTTCAGTCCGGGATTCCATGTCGATCGGATCGTATCTGGGCGTAATATTATTTGGTCTGGTAACTGCGGTTTCACCCATTATCTCCCAGGATTTCGACCGGTTTAGGATGACCAATCCGTCAAAACCTGTATCCGCTATGATCAAATTACTACCACATCCGATTACCCGGAATGGTACCTGATTGACGATCGCCACTCTCAGCGCCGTTTCAAGCGTATGGCGATCGTGAGCTGAAACTAAGAGGCGGGCCTTCCCGCCAACACCGATAGTGGTAAATTGTGCCAGTGCAACCTCTGTACGACACGAAATACGATTCGCTTCCAATTCGTTTATGAGGTTTTCAAATTTGGGCATACCTAAAATTCTACTTTATAAAAATACCTCGTTAAATTAATATAAGCCGGCATCAATAACCTTAAAATTTTTATTAAATCCTTATATCAATAAGTGACAAAACGAAGATTAATTGGAAAATCCAGTCGAAGACAGGTTTACTTATTATGGTCGAATACGATTTTTACCGTCACGATTTTCTTGGGAAAGACTTTTATTGCAAGCCGATTTGGCTCAGATACGTCGATAGGTCCGATGACATGTTCCTCGAGTGTCAGGTAACGCGCGGCTTTAATCGGAAGGCAGGTTATTATTTCACCATTAATGATATGAGGAGTCGGATTGTAAAGTCTGAGAGCCACGGCCTGACCGTCTTCGGTCGGTTTAAAAGCCGAATACAGTAAAGTTTCGGGACTGACTTTCAAAAATTGCATGCGGGCGGGCAAATGCCCCTCATTCTGCTTCATTTGACGAACGACCAACGGATTATTGAATATCACCGCTTCAGTTAAAGTAAGACCGGTCTCCCAGTTCGATAAATGAGGATAAAAAGCCAGATGGATTTCCGCTTTCTCATTGCGGGATGGTTCCGGGTCGTCAGATTCTTCCGAACGAACTATTTGATAGTCACGGACTAAGGTCAAATTTAAGGCATAATTTTTACCTTTTATCAATTGATATGCATTAATTCCATCGTTAAAAACTACGAATCCACCCTCTTCCCGGGATACACCGACGAAATTGCCCATCGACATCGTGCGGCAATGGGGAGCCCTAAAACCGGCCAAATTGCGGGATTCGACCGCGAAAAAACCGTCCGTATAGGTAGTATTAGGGGTAAACGCCATCGGGAAATAAATTTTTATCATATGATCGAAGGCATGATCGTTTATTTCCAGCTTTAAATCCACTTGACGGGCCAGCCGATCGAGTCTTACGACTTCAATTATTTTAATCCATTCATGTTTGGAACTTCGTCGAAAAGTAGTCCAGTTAAACGAACGCGGAATTTCCCAAAAATATTCGATCCGGTAAGCCGCAACCATGGGGGAGTTATATAGTAACTTAATCTGCGGGTGAAGTTTTCTGGTTGTCAGCGGGAGGTGTACGGCTGTTTTATCTTCGGCACTATATTTTCCCAGATCGACTTCATCCACAAAATAGGCTATTTCCGAGAATAATTCACCGGTCTCCTTAGCAAATACTTCGAGAGTACCGTTGTCATTAATTTCCACCTTTAAAAAATCATTCTCCAGGATGTTATCCTCCGGACTGATTGGAGGAGTCAATAATGGTTTGGGTTTTCCATGGAGATCGATCCGATAGGTTTTCCATCCCATTCCAGGGAAATTCCTGAGATCGATCGCACAATGATATTGCGCCGTGTCTTTTCCGTCGAATTTGAACAGTGCACCTTCTTCTTTATAAATAATGCGAAAAGGAATTTCCCGACCGTCGATTTCATGCACTGTGATAGTATCCCGGTCGACCATTAAAGGCATTTCCAGGACGAGTTCCACGATTTCCGAGCGACTATATGGTAAGGGATTAATGACCGTAAAATAATAGCAGTCTGTTTCTGAATCTCTGATCTGAATGTCAGAAATGATCGTAGTAATGATTTCGTTGACCTGTTCCTGAGTCTGGTTCATAAGACTGGTAAGCTCAGTGTAGAGAGTTTGAACGAATTTTTCAGGCTGTTTATTCACCAGACAGGTAAACGCCTGGTTTTTCAGGAAATTCCCCCATATTTCTTCCACAGGAATCGGCTTCGCTTTTAGTTTCAGGTAATTCGTGAGTAATGACCAGGGTTCTACCACATACAACAAATTATTCTCGAGGCGACGATTAATCAGACTTATGTCCACACTGTGTTTTAAAAAATAATCGAACTGAGTTTCGGCATCCATATCGAGGGCATCCAGACATATCTCGCCTCTAAATTCACTCACTTCCCGATAATCGATCTGATCCTTGAGATTCCAGATACATTCCGGGATAGATTCAATTTTCAACTCGGTATTAAAAGCCGCGGCCAATTTTTTTAATAACATCGGTATCGTATCCAGTCGCTTCCTGTCATTGAATTGGTATACGATAATCCTATTATCACTTTCATCGAGATATTTTTGCAGTTTTTCCCTGATATGAGTTTTAGAAGTAGGGAATGTCTCGGGAGTAATGAATGCCGCCCGACCAATCAGTAATTTCGAACCGTCAATCCCTTCCCACCTAAATCCATCCGTCTTTTTCTCCGTCAATTGAAAATCGTAGTCAGTCAAAACCGCATCTATATTAAAACCGGTCAAAATCTGGGGCACTTGTGAATTGCGACCACGTAAAGCCATGAAATAACTGTTTTTAAGCACATCGCCTATCTGCCGCCCTTTTTGATGACCGATAAGTAAATTGCGAATCAGTGATTCGCCGGACGTATGTCCGGTATTGAACTGAATGTAATATGGACCGATGAACAATTTTTTTCGCTCAATTAATTGCCGGACTGTATCCTTTTTCTCGGGATGATTTTCCAAAAAACCAAGTAAGGGCAAAATCATCTTGCCAATATGATAAATATCTGCCCGATTATCCTGCTGTATGATATTCAAAATTGCATTTATGAGGTCATCAATCTGAGCCTGCGACGGATACGGCAAAGAGCGATACGGAGAGTAAATCGGAATAAAGTATAGACTTTTTTTCATCTTAAAGCCAATCGAAAAAGTTTTCTGTCACTCACAAACCAGATTGTCTAAAACCTGATTTGTAGTTTGAAATATATGACATAATTAGTGAAAATATCAATTTTTTTATTGCTAGCACTCAGATGATTGACTTTGAGTCATTAATAAACCAAAAATCGGACTGGATTTTTTCAATTAATTACACTATCTTCTGGCACTTTATCGAAAATGAGCGAGCAGGAAAAAATTACTATCGGTGGAATGATTGAATTACGGAATCTGATGATGGTTTCCGTGTTTGCGCTTCCCGACCAGCCAGGCTCAGCCGGTAAAGTTCTGATATACTTCGGGCAGAAAGGTATCAGTGTCGATTTCATTACCGAAAGCAGTAATCTGGAAGGTTTGGCCGATTTAAATTTCTGCATTGGACGTTCCAACAAATCTATTATTACCCAGACTCTGCAGGATTTAAAAATTATCATTCAAGCCAAGGATTGCCGGATAATCGAACCGGTGTCAATTATATCATTTTACGGACCTCACTTTCGCGAAAAACCGGCCATTGCCGGAAAAATTTGTCAGACCCTGGGCGCGGCCGGTATCAATATACTGGGAATTTCGACCAGTATTTCTTCGATTAGCTGTGTGGTTCATGATAATCAGGTTGACAACGCCCGTCGTGCAATCAAGACTAATTTCGATTTTCCGGAGTAATTTTGAATCCACCACCTTCCTTTATCGATGACGAAAATAAAACCCGCGAGCAATTGCTTTGGGAATTGTACCAATTACGAAATCGGATCAACCGCCTCGAAGCTACTGACCTCGAACGCCGCCGGATCGAAAAATCTTTGAATAAATATGAAAAGAATTTCCACGAACTGGTCAATCTCTTTCCCCAAACTATCTACGAAATGGATAATAACGGAACATTTCGCTTTACTAATCAAGCCGGTTTTGACACTTTCGGATATATTCAACGGGATATTGATGCCGGGATTCATTTCGCGCAGCTTTTTATTCCGGAGGAACGCGAAAAACTAAACCGCAATATTCATAAAATCTATAACGGAAATGAAGTCGAGGGACACGAATACACCGCCTTGCGTAAAGACGGGACAACTTTTCAGGCCCTGATCTATTCTAATCCAATTATTCATAACAATAAACCAGTCGGCATGCGCGGAGTGGTTATTGATATTACCGACCGGAAAAAAGTCGAACAGGAATTGAAAGATTCCCGGGATCAGTTTCGCAACCTATCAGCCCATTTACAATCAGTTCGGGAAGAAGAACGTTCTTATATTGCCCGCGAAATTCACGACGAACTCGGTCAGGCTTTGACGGCCTTAAAAATGGACCTGATCTGGATGAAGAAAAGACTTACTCCGGCCCAAACTGAAGTTGCGGAAAAAATTAACGCCATGTTTGATCTGATGGATAAAACCATTCAAACAATTCGGCGAATCTCGACTGATTTACGACCCGGCTTGCTGGATGATCTGGGACTTACCGCCGCCCTTGAATGGTACTGCGAAGATTTACAGAATCGTACCGGCATCAAATGTATTTTAAACTTAAAGCCGGCTGAAATTGAAGTCGATCAAGAACGCAGTATTGCCATATTTCGTATTTTTCAGGAAACCCTGACAAATGTCGCTCGCCACGCCCATGCCAGCGCAGTTAAAATCAATATCAGGATCCAAGACCATACTTTAGAAATGAAAATCGTCGATAATGGCATCGGCATTACGGATGCTCAGGTCAATGATCCCCAAAACCTGGGACTGGTGGGATTGCGTGAACGTGTCTATCCCTGGAACGGACACATCGAAATTAAAGGTCGCCCGCACAAAGGCACAACCGTTCTGGTATCTATTCCATTAGATAGGAATGAATAATGATAAATCTATTGATAGTTGATGATCACCCTTTGATCCGCCAAGGATTGCGTCAAACTTTCCAGGACACTTCTGATATACGGATCGGCGGCGAGGCCAGTGACGGAGTTTCAGCTATAGCCGCAATTCAACATCATCACTATGACGCCGTTATTCTGGATATTTCATTACCCGGTCGGAGTGGCCTAGACACCCTGAGCCAAATCAAGTGTCTCTTACCCCGACTACCCGTTCTTATTCTCAGCATTTACCCTGAAAATCAGTATGCTATCCGGGTTTTGAAAGCCGGTGCCGATGGTTACCTGACTAAAGAGAGTCCCCCGGATGAACTAATCAGAGCTATTCATAAAATCGTACATGGTGGAAAATATATCTCTCCTTCGCTCGCTGAAAAACTAGCTAACCGCTTAGTCGAAAATAACCAGCCAGCCACTCATGAAATTCTGTCCGATCGCGAATTTCAAACTATGCTGGCGATTGCCAGCGGAAAAACCGTCAAGGAAATCGCCGCCGAATTCAATCTCAGCGTCAAAACCATTAGTACTTACCGAACCCGTATCCTCCACAAAATGCGTTTCAAAAATAACGCTGAAATTATCTGCTATGCCGTCCGACTAGGACTGGTGAAATAGAAGAAATTGCGTCATTCGATAGTCATTCGATAGTCATTCAATAGTTATTCGATAGTCACTCGATGGCTATTGGCCGACTACCGCCGGAGTCATTGATGATCATTTGTGGTCATTAAGGCATTCATTTTGAGATTTGAGATTTGAAATTTTCAATTTGAAATCTACAATTTTCCAATTGCCTTTTATCCAAAAACTTGTTATATTACTTACGAGTAACTTACGAGTAATTGACAAAATTAGAGGAAAGGTAAGATGGCCAAAAGACTCTCGCCCAAGAAACAGCGCTTCGTAGATTTCATTCGCGATTTCACGGAAACTCACAAACGCGCTCCGACTTTCCTGGAAATTATGCGCGCCCTGCAAATCAAATCGCTGGGCACAGTCAACTGGTATGTGAGTGAGCTGGAAAAATTTGGAGCTCTTCGGCGTCTCGCCAGGCCCAATGCCAAACGCGCCCTGTCTATTCCCGAAGATGAAACCGCCGCGACTTTGCCCCTGCTCGGGTTGATTGCGGCCGGTTTTCCGCTGGAAGCTATTGAAAATCAGGAGACGATCGCCGTACCGCCGGCTTACCTGCATCCGGCCAATTACGTTCTGAAAGTCAAAGGCGATTCGATGATTGAGGATAATATTCAGGATGGCGACTATGTTATAATTCATCAGCAGGCGCAGGCCGAATCCGGCCAAACCATAGTCGCTTTCATCAACAACGAAGCCACTTTGAAACGCTATTATCCCAAAACCGGCAGCGTCGAACTCCATCCACGCAATCCGGCTTATCCGGTCATCAAAATTAAATCCGGTGACGAATTCCGGCTCGGCGGAGTGGTGCTGGCCGTCTGGAGAAAGTACGAGTAAAAGGAGAAATATGACACGGAGGTTCACAGAGGGAACACCGAGTATCACGGAAATTCTTTTTAAATTAATAATAAATCCTCCGTGTGCCTCCGTGATTCCTCCGTGTTCCTCTGTGTAACTAAAGCTATGTCCGAATCGGTTTTACATATTCGTCTTACAGATTTCGAACTCCAAGTGGAGCGCATGCTGGATTCGGGGTTGCGCACCCGGGCCATCGCCGTGATTTCCTCACATCACCAGAATGGCAAAATTATTTCCGCATCGCCGGAAGCTCTCAGCGAAGGCCTTTATCCCGGCTTGAAAGTCGCCATTGCCCGCAAAATGTCGCACAGCGTGACGCTTCTGCCTTACAATTCCACGCTTTACGCCAAAATCAACCAGTACATCTATCAAACCGTCGCGCGTTATTCGCCAATCATCGAGCCGACCGTTTACGGTCAATATTTCGCCGACCTGAGCGGCATGGGCGGCATCTACCACGACAATCTGCAGGCCGGCAGTCTGATTGCCCGCGACATTCAGTTCAAAGTCAGCCTGCAAAGTCACATCGGCATCAGCGTCAATAAACTCGTCAGCCAGATTACCACTGCCGTCGTCCCGGAGACCATTCATCGCGTCGCACCGGGTAGCGAATCAACCTTTCTGGCGCCGCTGAATACCGAAGTCCTGCCGGTCACCATTGAGCCGCCGGTGAACAAACTCGTGCATTTTCTGTTTCTGTCCAATGTCCAAAACGTTCAACAGGTGACCGCCGAAAGCGAAACCGGCGCGATTCTCTTCGGCAAGTATTACCGCCGCCTTTTCAGGGAAGCCCGCGGGCAGGACGATTCCCCGGTCAGGCCGCCCCGGAAAACCGATCGCATCACCGAACAGACTGTGCTGACCGCCGACACCAACGACGAGGTTCAGTTGTTGGCCGCCGTGCGCAATCTGGCCGAACAGGTTGCCTACCAATTGCGTCAGCGCCGTCAGATTGCTAAAACGTTGAGCATTGAAATTCACTATACCGACGGTTTTAAAAGCAACCGCAAGGGTACCGTCACTGCAAATGACGACATGACCGTCATCGCGGAAGCCTCCCGCCTTTTCCGGCTGGCCAATTACCGCCGCAACCGCGTCCGCGCCATTATCCTCGATGTGACTAATTTGCGACCGGTCATCAACCAGTTGGACATGTTTCATCCCCCCAAAGATGAGCATTTGTCACAGACGCTCGACCAAATCCGCCGCAAATACGGCTTCGCCAGCATCGGCAGTGCCGCCGGGTTAATGGCGATGCGAAAAGACACTGGGAAAATTATGACACGGAGGTTCACAGAGGATACACCGAGTACCACAGAGAATTTCTTAATTCTTAAAAGCACTTATAAGTACTTAAATAATCCTCCGCGCGCCTCAGTGATCTCTCCGTGTTCCCCCGTGTCGCCTTACGCCTCTGTGGAACGAAAGGAGAGTCAATATGAAGTATGCAAACTTAACTTCTCAAATCATTAAATCAGCCATGGAAGTCCATAATCAACTGGGACCTGGTTTACTCGAATCAGCCTATGAAGAATGTCTGACTTACGAACTGCGCCAAGATGGTCTTAAAGCCGAAACGCAAATCCCGGTTCCTTTGGTTTACAAAGACATTCAACTCGATTGTGGTTACCGGATTGACATCTTGGTGGATGATACAATTATTGTCGAACTCAAATCTGTCGACACAATTCTGCCTGTGCATGAGGCTCAGATTCTAACCTACCTGAAACTGGCTCATAAAGAAGTCGGTTTACTTATCAACTTCAATGTCAAACACCTCAAAGAAGGTATAAAACGTTTCGTAATGGGGTAAAGATTATGACACGGAGGTTCACAGAGGAAGCACCAAGTACCACAGAGAATTTCTTAATTCTTAAAAGCACTTATAAGTACTTAAACAATCCTCCGCGCCCCTCCGTGACCTCTCTGTGTTCCTCTGTGTCATTATAAAACTATGCTGGTCCATCTCAACATTCACTCCACTTATTCGAAGATGCGCGGGACAGCGACGCCCCAGGCTTTGCTGGCGCAGGCCAAAGCCGCTCACCAGACGCATTTGGCATTGACGGAAGTCAACGGCCTGTGGGGTTTCATCCGCTTCGTGCAATGGGCGCGCGAAAACGGTATTAAGCCGATTGCCGGAACCAATCTGCTTACGGCGAATTTCGACCTCATTCTGCTGGCCGAAAATCAGTACGGCTACGAAAACCTCTGCCGCGCTATTTCGCGGGTACATGACGACGAAAATCTGTCCGCAACCGAAATCCTGAAACCGCACGCCAAAGGCTTATTCGTTCTGGCACACCAGGAAAAAGTCCTGACCGAACTGACCCGCTTCATTCCCGCTACGCATCTTTTCGTGGAGTTGCGGCCCGGCGTGACCGAGCCGGACGCCCGGCGGCTGGCGGAAACCTTTCATCTCGAAATCGTCGCTACCGGCGATGTGTATTTCCTCAAACCGGAAGACCAAAAAACCCATCGCATCCTGCGCGCTATCGATAAAAATTCCACGCTTTCGCAACTGACGCCTGCCGATTACAAAAGCGAGCACCATTTCTTCCGCACCGAAAAGGAAATGATTGACCTCTTCCCCAACAGCCTGAACGCTATCAACAACTCGCAGTATCTGGCCGAGCGCTGTAAAACCGACTGGACTTACACCAATACGATTTTCCCCGGCCTGTCACTCAAGGAGACCAATCTCGCCAACCGGCAGTTGCGTAAATTGGTTTACGACGGCGCTAAAATCCGCTATGGCGAAATCGATAAAACCGTCAAAGAGCGTATCGAGTACGAACTTGCCCTGATTACCCAGAAAGGCTATGCGCCCTATTTTCTGATCGTCTATGACATCGTCAAACAGACTCAAACCACCATCGGGCGCGGGAGCGGCGCGGCTTCCATCGTCAGCTATTGCCTTTTCATCACGCAGGTTGATCCGATTAAATACAACCTGCGCTTCGAGCGTTTCATTCATCCCGAACGGGTCGATATGCCGGACATTGACGTCGATTTCGCCTGGGATGAGCGCGACGCCATTCTGGATTACATTTTCAAAAAATACGGGCGCGAACGCACCGCCATGGTTTCCAATCAGGTCATGCTCCAGCCGCGTTCGGCGATTCGGGAAGTCGCCAAAGTTTACGGCCTGTCCAACGAGGAAATCAAAGCCGTCACCAAGCGTATCGGTTATTTTGCCAGAAAGGCTGAACTCTTAGAATGGATTAGCACCGATCCGCGCTTCCGCAATCTCGACCTCGACGACACTCTGCGCGAAATTATCCTGCAAAGCGAGAAAATCGTCGGCGTTTTCCAGGTTTCTTCAGTACATCCCGGCGGCACGGTCATCGTTCCCGACGAAATCCGCAAATATGTGCCGGTGCTGATGGCCACCAAAGGCGTTCAGATCGTCGAATGGGAAAAAGACCAGGTCGAGGATTCCGGCCTGCTGAAAATCGACATCCTCGGCAACCGCTCGCTGGCCGTCGTGCGCGATACCCTGAAGCAAATCGGTCTGTACCGTAGTGAATTCATGGATTATCACAAAATCCAGCCGGTCGGCGATCCGGCCACACAGGAACTGATGCAAAGCGGCCGCACGATGGGCATTTTCTACATTGAGAGTCCGGCCACGCGTCTGCTCCTGAAAAAGGCCGGGCGGGTCGATTTCGAGCATGTCGTGATCTACTCATCAATTATTCGCCCTGCCGCCAACCGTTTTATCAATATCATGCTGGAGCGGATTCACGGCCAGCCTGCTCCCGACAGAGGAGGGCCGGCGGGCCAGCCTGCTCCCGACAGTGGAGGGTTGGCAGGCCAGCCCTGGCAACTCCTGCATCCCGACCTGAAATGTCTGGAAGAAAGCTACGGCATCATGGTTTACGAGGAGCAGGTTTCGATGGTGGCACGCGAAATTGCCGGCTTCGGTTATGCCGATTCGGATTATGTTCGCAAAGTCATTTCGCGCCCGGCGCTGGCGCATCTGGTGCCGATCTGGAAGCACAAATTCATCAGCGGCACCCTGGCGCGCGGCTATTCGCAGAAATTGGCCGAAACGCTCTGGGAGATGATTGAATCCTTCTCGGGTTATTCGTTCTGCAAACCGCATTCGGCTTCGTACGCTATGCTATCGTTCACCTGCGCGTATTTGAAAGCCCATTTCCCGGCTGAATTCCTGGCCGCGGTCATTTCCAATCAAGGTGGCTATTATTCGGCTTACGCCTATCTGAGCGAAGCCCGCCGCTGGGGCATCCAAGTCCTGCCGCCGCATATCAATCGCAGTTGGAAGGAATATCGCGGGCGGCGCAATAAAATCCGGATGGGATTTATGGCGATCCGCAATCTGCAGGATAAAGCCGTCACTGCGATTCTGAACGAACGCAAGGCTGGCGATTTCAAAAACCTGGACGATTTTCTGCGACGAGTCGATCTCGATTTGGCCGACGCCATGGCTTTAACCAACGCCGGCTGTTTCGCCGAATTCGAGCCGCAATTGTCCCATCGCGAAATCGCCTTTAAAGTCGCCAGTTACTATTTGCAGAAAGGCGACCGGCGACCACTTTCACCTCCGGCTGAACGCCAACCTGCTCCCGACATAGGAGGGCTGGCAGGCCAGCCTGCTCCCGACATAGGAGGGCTGGCAGGCCAGCCAATCGCCCGGCTGGATCAACTGACCCTCGAAATCGAATCCTTCGGGTTCCCGATTTCGGAACATCCGCTGGAACGCTACCTGCCGGTTTTCAGCGGCAAGGTCAAAAAAGCCTGCGACCTGGAGCGGTACGTCGGGCAGACAGTTAATCTGCTGGGCGTCTACATCACCCGCAAAGTCGCCGTGACTAAACAACACGACCCGATGGAATTTGTCACCTTCGAGGACGAGACCGCCATTTTCGAATGCGTCATGTTCCCGGAATCGTACAAGGAGTTCGGCGACCTGTTGAACTGGGAAACGCTTTTCGTCATCCGCGGCAAAGTCGAGGAAGCCTATCACACTTACACTATTACTGTCGACAAGCTCGCCCGCCTGCTCCCGACATAGGAGGGCTGGCAGGCCCGCCTGCAACGCACCTTCGAGAAGATGACGCTGGGTAAACGTCCTCTCATTCGACCGACTTTCGCGGAAGTGCATTTCGCCAAGGAATACTGAGGGAAAGGCGACGTGGAGTGTTATAAAGTGCTTAAAATTTTATTAAGTGCTTTTAAGCGCTTTTAAGAAAAAAGAAAATCTCCGTGCGCTTCCGTGTTTCCTCTGTGAACCTCCGTATAATTCTTCTTTTGGCTTTACCAGTAAATTGTAATTAAATTAGCCCGCTTTTTGGAGAGGTGGCAGAGCGGTTGAATGCGGCGGTCTTGAAAACCGCTTTCCTGACACAATCGGGAACGGGGGTTCAAATCCCTCCCTCTCCGCGGATTAATTCAGACAAGATTAACAAGATTGACCTGTTTTATTTTAAGACAGGATTAACAGGTTTTTTTACTTTTTTAGATTAGTGCGATTTCGATTTTAGAAAGTATCTGTGGACATATCGGCAAAAACTGTTAAAACAGTTTCGGTTTTTCTAATTCGAGAGTTCAACACCCGAATTAATTCGGGTGTTTTATCCAAGAAGCCAGACTGATATTGGTCAGGCAGGCGGTTTATCATACTCATGTCGAACTCACGTTAGATTAATGATTTTTCGAAAAGCTTGTAGTCCATTCACATAAATTTGAATTTCGTTATCTTCTACCTACAATTTTTCGCCATAGGCAAAGTACGTCGCGCAGGCGCCTTCAGCACTGACCATGCAGGCGCCTTGCGGATTTTCGGGAGTGCAAGTCTTGCCGAATAACCGGCACTGCGGTGGGATTTTCACACCGCGCATTATCGCGCCGCAAATGCAGGCGAGATTATCACGGGACGGCGGCACTTCAATCTGAAATCTGGAACCGGCATCCCAATTGCGATATTTTTCCCTGATCCGCAAGCCGCTCGCTGGAATATTACCCAGCCCGCGCCAGATTGAATTGCAGGGCTCAAAGACTTCCGTCATGATTTTCAGCGCGCGTTGGTTGCCGCCGGGTTTGACCGTCCGGCGATATTGATTTTCGACTTCCGCCCTCTTTTCAACAATCTGTTTTATTAACATGTAAATCGCTTCCAGCATATCGAGCGGTTCGAAACCTGCCACGACGCATGGGATTTTGTACTGGTCGGCGATGAACTGGTAAATCTCCGGACCGGCGATGGTCGTAACATGTCCCGGACAGATAAAACCATGCAGGGCGATTTCGCCCGCATCCAGCAAGGTTTTCATCGCCATCGGCATAGTCTTATGATTCGCTAAAACGGAAAAATTCGTGATCGAACGTTCTTTAGCGGTCTGAATTGCTACCGCGGTTAATGGCGCGGTGGTTTCGAAGCCGATCCCGAGGAAAACGATCTGCTGGCCGGGATTTTGTGCGGCAATTTCGACTGCTTCCAACGGTGAATAGCAGGTGCGCACATCGGCGCCGTCGGCTTTGGCGGCTTGCAGACTGCCGCGACTACCGGGAACTCTCAGCATATCGCCGAAAGTTGTAATAATAACATTAGGCATTTTCGCCAATGCAATTGCCCGATCAATGAATTCCGTATCGGTTACGCACACCGGGCACCCCGGGCCACTAATTAAATTAAGATTATCCGGCAGTAATTTTTTCAGACCGAATTTGAAAATGGTAATTGTATGCCCGCCGCAGACTTCCATCAGGTTGATGATCCGATCGGGCATGATTTCACGGATACGTGCGGCGGCCTTGCTGATCAATTCCGGATCGCGGTATTCGTCGATGAATTTTATCATGCCGGTCGCTTTCTTCTATTAGTTTGCAAATCTGCGACGACTTCTTTCCAGGCGGCCAGATTCTCGAGCGCTACGGCTTCGTCCAATTTCTCGATCGCGAAGCCGGCATGGACGATGATATAATCGCCGATTTTGGCATCCGTCAGGAAGTCGAGACTGGCATTATAAAGCACGCCGCCGACTTCGGCTTTGGCGCGATTGGCGTTGATTTCGACGATTTTCATCGGAACGGCGAGACACATCAGGATTTCTCCAGTTGGTTTAGCCAAATGGCATTGGCGACGACGGCTTGTCCATAGGCGATACCACCGTCGTTACAGGGTGTCAAATGATGCGTTAGGACTGTAAATTTATTTTTTTCGAGCAAATGCGACAGGCGGGTCAGCAGGTAAATGTTCATGAACACGCCGCCGCTCAGGGCAACGGTTGACAAACCGGTCAATGTACGAGCTTGCAGGGCGGCTTGCAGGAGAATATGTGCCAGACCGTTGTGAAATTTCACGGCGATCGCGCTCAGGCTTACATTTTTTCCGACATCTTCTATAACCTGCTTGATCATTTTGCGCCAATCGATGCTAAAGCTATTATTTCCGGCTTGAATCACAAAATCGTAAGCGGCAGAATTTGCGGAAGCGATCGATTGTTCGAATTCGACCGCCGCCTGTCCTTCGTAATTGACCTGATTGCGCAGACCGGCTAAGGCGGCGACACCGTCGAACAACCGCCCGCAGGAAGTCGTCAGCGGTGAATTGAGACCGGATTTCAGCAGATTAATAACGATCGCGATTGATTGCGGCGGAACGCTTTGAAGAAATGGAAGATTCTCCATCGGGATATTCTCACCAAAGATTGCGAAAAGATAACTGACCGCCATTTGCCAGGGATTTTTGATCGCGGCTGAGCTGCCGGGCAGAAGCGCCGGCCGCAAATGTCCCAGCCGGTCGAACCGATGCGTCTCCACGCGCAGGATTTCGCCGCCCCAGATTGTATCGTCAGCACCGTAGCCGGTGCCATCCAGAACGATGGCCAGCGCCGGTTCGTCAACATTGTTCTCGGCCAGACAAGCGACGGCATGCGCGTGATGATGTTGGACGCCGACCTTCATGACTGGTTGACCGGCAGGAGTTTCAGTCGGATAGTCAAGCGCAAACTTCGTGGACAGATATTCGGGATGCAGATCATAAGCCACGATTTCGGGCTCGATATCGAATATATTTTTAAAGTGGCTGACGCCGGTTTCGAGCGAGCGTAAAACTGCGTAATTCACTAGGTCGCCAATATGCTGACTAAGATAAACGCGGTCGTCTTTCGCCAAGGCGAAGGTATTCTTTTGTTCCGGTCCGCAAGCCAGCAGATGCTTGACAAACGGGACTCGCACGGGGATACTGCGCGGGGCATAGCCGCGGGCGCGACGAAGCGGATACCGGCGACGTCTCCTCGCAATCCTAAAGATTGAGTCGTCGCACCTCAGGTGAATTTTACGATCATGCAATAAAAAATAATCGACAATCGCCGATAATCGGGCTAGCGCGTCATCGTTCTGATAAGCAATCGGCTCGTCGCTGAGATTGCCGCTGGTCAGCACGAGCGGATGCGGAAAAAAGCGCATCAGCAAATGATGCACGGGCGAATACGGCAGAAAACAGCCGAGATATTGATTATCGGGCGCGACCGCCGCAGCGACTGCCCGACCGGGAGATTTGCGCAGTAAAACGATCGGGTGCGGCGTCGAAATCAGAATCAGCGCCTCCTCACTGCTGACTTCACAATTCTCGGCAATGTCCGCCAGATGTAGAAACATGATCGCGAAGGGCTTGTCCTCCCGGTATTTGCGACGACGCAGAGTCGTCACCGCCTCGTCATTGCGGGCGTCGCAAGCTAAATGGAAACCGCCGATACCCTTGACCGCCAGAATCTTTCCGGCATGCAGGAGTCCGGTTACTTTTTCAAAAACGGCACGATTGGCGGCGGCATCGCCTCCGGTCAGCAAAGCGCGCCCCTGATTATCGAGCAATTTCAGGCGCGGACCGCAAACCGGACAAGCATTCGGCTGGGCGTGGAAACGGCGATCGCCCGGATCGTCGTATTCGCGCTGACATTCCGGACACATTTGAAATTCGCGCATGGTTGTCAGCGGGCGATCGTACGGCACATCCTGAATAATCGTAAAACGCGGCCCGCAGTTGGTGCAATTGATAAAGGGATAGAGATAGCGCCGATCGCCGGGATCGAACATTTCGCGCAGACAATCCGGACAAACGTCCAGGTCGGGCGCGATCTGCGCGCTTTTCTGCGATTCTTCACGACTGGCGGCAATTTGGAAGTCTTTGAATTTTTCCGTGGTAATGAATTCAACTTCCTCAAGATGTTCGATGCGGCTTTGGGGCGGCGGCGTGCTTCGGATAATTTCGGTGAACCGCGCGATTGTTTGCGAGGTGCCCTGTACGACGATTGTAACGCCGTGAGAATCGTTTTGTACGTAGCCGGTGAGGTGCAGGTTGCGCGCCAGATTGTAGATAAAGGGTCGGAAGCCGACGCCCTGGACGATTCCGGTGATAATAATTTTACTACTAATCATTCAGCAGAGTGGTCTGTCCGGGCGGCAGGTCAATGGGTTGGAGACATTGGGCGGAATTATTGCGAACGGAATTGACAAAAGCCGAAACCGGGTAGGCGGTCAGCGGTATCGGCAACGGCTGAAGCAATGCCAGAGCAGTTTGGGGATCGTAGCGGTCGCAGTCGATCCAGGCGTCGATTTGGGGCGGCGTCAGGATCGCGGGCATGCGTTCGTGGATGAATTGCAGTTCGGCGCAGGCGGGCGTCGTGATGACGGTGTAGGTCAGCAGGATTTTTCCATTCTGGTCTTGCCATTCGCTAAAGAGTCCGGCCATTGTCAGGAGTTGTTTTTGGGGATGATGAATATAGAATGGTTGTTTGCCGGAGGTAGTTTTCTGCCATTCGTAATAGCCGTCGGTGATGACGATACAGCGCTGGGCGTTCAGAAGGCCGCGAAAGGATGGTTTTTGGGTCAGAGATTCACTGCGGGCGTTGATCAGGATCGGCACGGCGGAGGCGTCTTTCGTCCAGGATGGGATCAGTCCCCAGCGCATCGGTCGCACGATGCGTCCGTCATAGTAGAGCAGAATCGGCATGATGGTCGTCGGGGCAACGTTATAATTCGGCTGGATGTCGAGCGAATTGTCCCACTCTTTGATCGAGAGTTCCTCGATGATTTCCATTTTGCCCTTGGTGAGTGTTTTGCGTCCGCACATAAGCCGCTCTTTCTTGCTTAATTATTTTTGACAGGTTTTCATCAGGGATTAATATAATGCAGTCGGGTGGTGAAAATCAATTAGGAAAAGAAATAGCCGCGCGCCAAGACGCCAAGGATTTTTTTGACAAGATTAACAAGATTTTGCCTTTTTGGGACAGGATAACCAATCTGGAACATGTCATTATGAAAAATGATCAGAAATGACCATTGTATAACCACAGAATGAACATCGACTTCGCAATCCGTTATCTGTCACTTAAAAAAAGACTTGCATTTGCGTTGAAAAATTTGCATTATTGAAATGTATTTTATATAAAGGGAAGTAAAAAAATACTTTTCGGTGAAACGACCGAATAATGTGATCTTTAAGGAGATCAATAAATAAGCGGATCATGTACATTTCAAATGTTTAATTACGGGGGGAATCATGAAAAGGAGTGTTTATGTTTTGACAATGCTGTTGATGTTATGCTCAATGGTGAATATGGGCTGGGGACAAATAGCTCAGTTTAATTTTCCGTCTACAAATTCATTAGTTGTAAGTACAAAAAACGCAAATGTTTCAGTATCAGATATATCTTTATCTTCTGGAACGATCGAGACAAATTGTACGACAGGAGATTACTTTCCGAATGAACCTTACATTGAAGAAACTGGTGGCTGGACTGCAGCTGAGCAATCTTCTGCAAAATGTTTTTTATTTACAATAACTGCGAATATTGGATATAGTTTTTCAATTACAAATATTTCATTTAAAGCTTATTCAACACCAGCTGGACCATCCGCATTTAGTGCTGAAGTCGATGGCACAAGCATTACAGTTACTAATGCACCAAGTGAATCTTTAGTTAATTACTCTCAAGCTGTTTCAAAAACAGGATTATCTTCAGCAGTTATTAAAATACAAGGGTGGTTGAATGGTTCAAGGGAATCAGCGGGAACCGGTACTTTTCGAATAGATGATTTAACTATAACTGGTATCATAACAGAACTATCTTATAATGCTTGGATAAACGAAATCCATTATGATAATGATGGCACAGATGCAAATGAAGGTGTAGAAATTATCGTTGAGGATCCTAGTAATTATTCGTTATCAAACTTTACAGTATACTTGTACAATGGAAGCGACGGTACATCCTATGACTCTGAGACACTAGATAATTTCACAGTAGGCAGTTCTTTAAATGGCTTCACTATATATTCAAATTTTGGGTCTACATTCAACGGTATGCAGAATGGACCTGATGGTATTGCATTAAGCTATCAAGGTTATCTTATCCAGTTTTTAAGTTATGAGGGATATTTTACTGCTACATCAGGTATAGCCAGTGGTATTACTTCAACAGATATTGGCTTAGAAGAGTCATCTTCGACAACATCTACTCAATCTTTACAGTTAATAGGCAATGGTACTACATATACTGATTTTACTTGGACGGCTAATCTCACTCAAACATGGGGTTCCCCAAACAACAATGGAAGCGGCATAGATCAGTCCCTTCCCGCTTCCTTGGCCTCCTTTATAGCAGAACAATCTGGAAATAACGTAGCACTTGTTTGGCGGACCGAGTCAGAGACCGAGAATCTGGGTTTTATCATCCAGAGGCAGTTACGAGTTACGAGTTCCGAGTTGCGAGTTGCCGAGTGGGTAGAGATTGCGAGTTATACTACAAGTGATGCGCTGGCCGGACATGGCAGCACCTCGGAGGCGCATGAATATTGTTATACTGATGCGGCGGTGGTGCCGGGTGCGACGTATTTCTACCGCCTGGGCGATGTGGATTACGGCGGCAAGGTGAAATGGCATAAGGAGGTTGAGGTTAAGATTGAGGTTGAGGAACCGCGGGTGTCGGTAGTTTTCGGATTACAGGCGGCTTATCCCAATCCCTTCAATCCGGTGCTGACTATTCCATACGGATTGATCGAAGATGGGCAGATGACGCTTAAAGTTTACAACCTGCGCGGTGAACTGGTAGAAGTACTTAAAAGCACTTATGCTCTTAAAGGCACTTACTCCATGAAATGGAGTCCGCAGAATCTGAGCGCTGGAATATACATTATCCGCATGCTGGCCGGCAATCATACATCCATGCAGAAAGTGGTCTTCGTGAAGTGATTGCGACACGCCTGCCCGACTGATGACGCAGTCATTCAGGCGGGGAGGTTCACAGAGCTAGCACGGAGTACACAGAGTAGGGGCACGGCATGCGGTGCCTTTTATGTTTTTTCAATCATCATTCTCGTTCCGGGGCTGTGCTCCGGAACGGTATCATGAACGTATGTAAGACCAACGCGATTTCTCGTCGTGCCTCCTCGAAATGACTGATCAGGGAATAATCTGTCCGGTACGTGTCATTTCGATCCCGCCCTGGCGGGAGAGAAATCGGCTTGGTCAAAAGTGTGATTATGTCGTTTTCGCGATTCCTCGTCTCCCGATAAGATCGGGTCTCCTCATGCCGCAGGTACTCCCTTGGAGGGATGACCATTAAGGGATATGTCATTCTGATCCCACTGTTGGCGATGTCAGGATGACAGAGTAGGGATGGTTCCGGGTTTTTGGTTACTGATTACCATGTCACTCCACTATACAATTATACTTTTTCATTTTGACTTAGAATCGCGAGTGACTATTTTATGGCCGTCGAATGTCAAGTAATAATTCAAATAAAAAACCAAAAATCACCGGCGCCCACGGTGCCGGCGGTAAATATTCCCACGACCTGATTCGACAGGTTTTTCTGAAACATTTCGATAACGCACCTTTGCGCGATTTACTCGACTCAGCCATTTTACCCAAAATTAATGGACAACTCGTTTTCACGACCGATTCACACGTCGTCCAGCCGCTCTTTTTCCCCGGCGGTGACATTGGTCGACTGGCGGTGTCCGGCACTGTTAACGACCTGGCGGTTTGTGGCGCCCGACCGTTGTGGCTTTCCTGTGGTATGATAATCGAAGAAGGTTTTGACCTCGATACCCTGGAAAAGATCGTTATCTCCATGCAGAAGACTGCCCAATCAGCCAGTGTGCAGATCGTCACCGGTGACACGAAAGTTGTCGCGCATGGTGAAGCCGATGGACTGTTTATTAACACGGCCGGGATAGGCTATTTGCCGCAAGGCCGCCAAATCGGAAAATCGCAGATCATTACCGGCGATAAAATTCTCATTAACGGTTACATTGGCGATCATGCCGCCGCGATTATCCGGGCGCGTCAGGATTTTCAGATCGATCTCGATATCGTCAGCGATTGTAGTCCACTCAACGATTTAACGGAAACTTTATTCGACAATATTCCGGACATCCGAATTATGCGCGATCCGACCCGCGGCGGTCTGGCGACGACCCTGAATGAATTTCTGGATGGTAAACGTTTTGGTATCCGAATCAATGAAAACGCGATTCCAATTCGGGATAGCGTGCAAGGTTTGTGTGAACCCCTGGGCTTTGATCCATTGTATCTGGCCAATGAAGGTAAAATCGTCGTCGTGGTGGCGGAACAATCTGCCGAAAAGGCCCTACGTCTGATGCGATCTCGTACGCTCGGAAAGGATTCTACCATTATAGGTGAGATTATAGCTGAACCTGCCGGATTTGTTCTACTAACAACCCGTATCGGTACCGAACGAGTTCTCGATATGCTGACGGGCGAAATGTTGCCGAGGATATGTTAAAGTAGTTGCGAGTTACGAGTTGCGAGTTGCGAGTTTGCAGTTAATTATCTCAACGTACAAATTTCCAAAATCCGATAACCCGTTGCGTGTTACCTGTCACCTGTTTTTGTTAACTTGAAATTCCACCTCAGCGAAAGAAAGCTATGCACGAACTGACTATCGCCACTAATATTATTAAAATCGTCAAAGAGGAGCTAACTAAAAGAAGTCTCACTCAACCGGTAAAAACCATTTATTTCAAAGCGGGGCGGTTGCATGCTATCATCCCGGAATCTCTTCTATTCAATTTCGATGTTGTCAAAAAAAACGATTCCCAGCTCCAGGATTCACGTTTGTCTGTTGAGGAAATTCCGATTAAGGTCCAATGCAAAGCCTGCGGAGTCACTGCGGAACTATCCGAGCCGGTATTCATTTGTTCGCAATGTCAAAATGACGAGCTCGAAATTATTAATGGACATGAAATGTACGTCGATCATATCGAACTGGAAGAAATTATGACCAATAAAAACACAGCGTTTTAACGGAGATACACTGAGGATTTATGATTTGAATAAAATCTCTGCGATACTCCGTGTTTCCCCCGTGTTCTGTATCCCGTCAGCGGCGGTGGCCGTGTAACAAAACAAGGATCGCACCATGGAAATTAAAATCGTTCGCAATGTTCTCGAGGCGAATGCTAAATTAGCTGCTGAAATTCGTCAGCGCACCAGCCAATCACAGACATTACTCATCAATTTAATGAGTTCGCCCGGTTCGGGCAAAACGACTCTACTGGAAAAAATAATACCCCGCCTCCAGACAAAAGGCCTGCGGATCGCCGTCATTGAAGGCGACATTACAACTACGATGGATGCCGAACGTCTCCAGCCATTAAACGTTCCGATTGTGCAAATCAATACCGAACTGTTTGGCGGCGATTGCCATCTCGGAGCGGAGGTGATTTTACCGGCGCTGGATAATCTCGACCTGGCCAGACTCGACATTGTCTTTATCGAAAACGTCGGAAATCTCGTTTGCCCGGCGGAATTCGATACCGGTGCTGATTTTAATGTGGTCATTCTGAGTGTGACCGAAGGCGAGGACAAACCCCTGAAATATCCGTTGATGTTCCGGGTTTGCCAGATGGCAATTATCAGCAAAACCGATTTATTGCCATATCTTGAATTGAAAATAGATTTAATGCAACAGAATATTCTGAATATCAATCCCCAAATCGCTATTATTCCGGTGTCGGTTCGTCAGAATGAAGGGCTTTCAGTCTTGGCAGATTGGTTGATCAACCGTTTTAACAATTGAAGATTGTAAAATACATGCAATTGGATTAATTTGCTGACGTAATTAACAATACGAATGAGGTCGGTAATGTCCAGGAAAATACTGATAATCGATGATGACGTAGATTTGGTGGAAGTCTTGCGTCTTACCCTTGAGAAAAACGGCTATACTGTTATCGATGCCCAAAACGGCAGTCGCGGCTATCAATTGCTCGAGCGCGAAAAGCCTGACCTCGTAATTCTCGATGTAATGATGGCCACCTGGGACGAAGGCTTTGAAGTCGTCCAAAAGATTCGCACTAATCCAGCCTTTGCCGGTATTCCTATCATCATGCTGACAGCGGTTAGTCAACAAATGGGCATTAAATATGGTAAAGATGATGAAACTCTACCGGTCGAAGAATTTATCGAAAAACCGGTCATGCCGGGCACTTTACTGACCTTAATAAAAAAACACCTGAAATGAGTGATTTGGTTTTCTGCGAGTCGATAGGATTTCGAATACATCCAATTACATCCGAAAGAAAATCACTGAAATCAATCAGCCAGGTAATCTCTTTCCGACCTTTGGAATGTCATAACAATAATGGATATAGAAATCCCGAATGTCTAATCCGGTGGATCCAGTATTATTAAAATTTTCCCAAGCAGGTTAATTGAAAAAACGGTCAATTAATCCTTAACACAACGGACCGAAGCGCCCCAATGTTTACCATAGGTGCCAACACCTAAACCCCTGCCATCGTTACCTAAGCCATAAACTCCGGCGTTGTCTGAACCGTGATCGTCGGCACTCCACCAAAAAGCACTGTAACCAACACCGGTAAATGTACCATAAGTGCCTCGATAACCACCCGGAAGACCGGAGAATCCACTTTTGTTTCTTTTGGTCGGATAATCGGTATTTCCGACCGCTCCTTCGGTGGTTGATGGAGCCCAATTCGTTTTGGCGGCCATAGCTTTTCCAAAATTATTTTCAGCTTTTTTGCCATCGAAATTATAGCCATTGGCAATCAGATAATTTATTAAAGTTCCCCAGTCCGCAGTGGTGGCTACATGCCAACCGCTTGGGCATATATCACGACTATCTGTTATCGCGTACCAGGTATACAGTCGGCCATAAATAGCCACATTGCTTTCATTACCCTCATACGGCCATTGATATTTAGGAGAGTCTTGATGCGATATATCGAGTGGGGCTGGAATTGTTGTTTCAATCGAATCGCCATTACTGTATTTTGTGGTTTTAAGATTTTCGGCCATCCAAACCTGTGTACCGATGGTCACG